>Ga0209498_1000017_pt1 | contig 94716 bp, 88 predicted proteins | sample WalLakDeSediment_FD_184131 | JGI IMG/M metagenome (GOLD analysis project Ga0209498, IMG submission 184131) | Lake sediment microbial communities from Walker lake, Nevada to study Microbial Dark Matter (Phase II) - Walker Lake 11/02/13 Deep... | ecosystem: Environmental > Aquatic > Freshwater >... | reverse complement strand
GGGAGGTCATCGTGCACACTGACCCCATCAGCGTCCCGGGGTGGACCGGCGCCGGCTACGTGATCATTGACCCGAAGACCGGTGCCGGCGCATGGAAGATCGCCGGCGGCGCGAATGGGGGATTTCTTGCTGCTACCGATGTGGCCAATACTGTGTTTGGACTGTTATTTTCCTACAAAGCGATGTTGGCGCAAGTCTGGGGTGCGACCGCCATAGCAAAAATCATCGCAAGTGTTGCAAATCATCTCAATTTGGTGAGCGTGCTATTGGGTATCGGTGACATAACGGCAAAATGCAATAGCGGTGCCTTGGGCTTGCTCATCGCGTCATATACCGCCATGGCTATCGTCTTTATTGGATCAGTCACACTTCTTACGTTGGCGACTGGTCCTGTTGGCGGATTTCTTGCCGGCACGGTGTTTAGCTTCACCCTTGGATACATGAGGAACTCGCTCACAGAAAGCGCGTTCTGCCGGCGATAGGTGTTCAGCAATGTTCCACTGCTACTCGTCAATCACATTGGTTGGATTAGGTTTAGGAATTATCTTTGTTGCGATCATTATTTTAATGTCATGGTTGAGAATGAGGCACTGGCCGAAAATCCCTTCTCGTGTCGTTTCCTCGTCTATGCTTAATCGCCGGAATCCGGTGGGAGCGGGTGTTGTTATTAATGAGTATCGTCCCAGCGTGGAGTATGAGTATATAGTCAGGGGGCGTCGCTATATTGGTAAGCGCATCGGGTTCCGGGATGGTAGGCTCTGGACTGATTGTCTCCAGGATGCGGAGACCGGTTTGTTCATTTTAGGAACCGAAGTTTTGGTCGGCGTCTCGCCGCTTAATCCTCAAAGATCCATAATTGACACAAAAGTAAAGCTTCGCGATCTGGATTTCTTGAGTGTGCTTATTGTTTTGGGAGTGTTGATTGCAGGTGTGGGAGCATGGGTCGAAACCATAGCTTGCCCCTGATGTCAAAGGGAGTAGCCTCCGCTGATTGCATGCCTCTAGGTGTCTTATTGAAGATGTATCAGGGATGAGTCGAAAGACTTCTTAGGGGATATCTTTGGTTAAACGGAATGCTAGATGTTCGGCAGGAATTTCGAAGGTGGGTGGATCGATATGAGAAAGTGGGGGAGCTACGGCTGGAGTCGACGCAGGTTTCTGCGGACCTTCTGTGGGGGATGGGCCGCTGTGGGAGCCGGACTGGTTCCGGTGAGCTCCCTTGCTGGCGCTCCCTTCAGGAAGGTGATCCCGAGCTCGGGAGAGAGTCTCCCCGTCATCGGTATGGGCACCTGGATCACCTTCAACGTCGGCCCTTCTCCGGAGCTGCGCGCGGCACGCACCGAGGTCATGCGGGCCTTTTTGGGCCATGGCGGCGGTATGGTCGATTCCTCGCCGATGTATGGGAGTGCGGAGGAGGTTGTCGGCCACTCGCTTGGGGCAATGGGAGACGATGCCGGTCTTTTTTCCGCGACGAAGGTCTGGACCCGGAGCGCTCGCGCTGGTGCAGGTCAGATGGCGGAGTCACGTTCGTTATGGGGCCTGGAGCGGTTCGATCTTATGCAGGTCCACAACCTGCTCGGCTGGGAAGAACATCTGAAGACGATTCGCCGGGAGAGAGACCAGGGCCGCGTCCGGTACATCGGAGTGACCACCTCGCACGGCCGGCGGCACGATGAACTCGAGCGGATCATGCGCAATGAGGACATTGATTTCGTACAGCTGACCTATAACGTCCTCGATCGGGAGGCGGAGGCTCGCCTGCTGCCGTTGGCCGCAGACCGCGGCATCGCCGTCATCGCCAATCGTCCGTTTCGCCAAAAGGCCTTGATCACCCGGTTCGAGCACCACCCGCTACCGGAGTGGGCCGAGGAGATTCAATGTAAGAACTGGCCGCAGTTTCTGCTCAAGTTCATCGTGTCCCATCCCGCCGTGACCTGTGCCATCCCCGCAACTTCAAGGGTGGATCACATGCATGAGAACATGGGTGCCCTGCACGGTCCCCAGCCGGATGCGGCGGTGCGCCGTCGAATGGCCGATTACGTCGAGAGCCTGTGAGCAAGCAGAGCGATGCTGCCCTATTCGGCCGAAGTTCTCTACGCCCTGTACGGGCAGTATAACCAGGCCATCTGGCCGATCCAGATCCTTTTCCTGGTCTTGGCGGGGACGGTGCTGGCCTTGATCCTGCGTTCCTGGCGGCTGTCGGGCAGGATGGTGGGTGTGATCCTGGTCCTTGCCTGGCTATGGGCCGCAATCGCGTTTCACTGGCAGCATTTTTCATTGATCAATTTCAGCGCCGGCATCTACGCTGTGCTGTTTGGGGTTCAGGCCTTGTTGATCGCGTGGAACTGCGTGGCTCGTGGCGGGCCGGTGTTTCATCGGCACCATGACCTCACGGGTGCCGTGGGGGTCGCGGTGATGGTCTGTGCAGCGCTGCTGTACCCGACCCTGGACTGGTTGGCCGGTTACAGCTGGCCCCAGTGGCGCCTGTTCGGGATCGCGCCCGGACCGACAGCGCTGTTCACGCTCGGGGTCATGCTCTTGGCCCAATGCAGGGCACGCCTCATGCTTGTTGCGATACCGGTGCTTTGGATAGCGATCGAGACTTGGTCTGCCTGGGTACTTGGCATGCCGCAGGATCTCGCGCTGGCCGTGGTGGCGGGTATCGCCCTGCTGGTGCTTTTGCGCCCGCGGCGGTGGGCAGGGAGACAGGCAGAAGACTGAACCGGCCATTCGAACTGCATCGACCGCAGCCCAGAACTCATTCCCAGGCGGGTGGCCGAGTCCCTGAAGCGCTGGTCTTCTGGCTAGCAGGACGCAGCGCCATATCTCTACTCTTCCACGGCAACAGTGGCCTTCTCGATTAGGACGGGATAGAAGTAGCCGAAACCGAAGTCATGATCCACGACCACGGTTCCCGTGACCCTGACCTTGTCACCGACGGCCGCGCTGTCCTGGGTGGTGATGACCAGATTGTTGGTGTCCTGGAGAACGTCCCCAGAGCCATCCTGAACGTGAATGAAATTGCGCTGCATGACGCCAGTATTCACTTTCACCACCTCGCCTTGCACCGTAACCTGTTGGCCCTCCAAAGCGGCCCGCGCCTCGTACAGTTCGGCAACCGTCTTTGTGGTTGCATCATCAGCTTGCAGAGGTGCGGCGGCAGACAGGGCCAGCAGGACGGTCAGGATCAGGGCGTTCGTCTGGGTCATGGGAGTCTCCGGGGTGGGGTATGGCTGGGGGCGCAGGCAGGCAGCGGGCGCGTGCAAGCGTCGTTGAGCGCAGGGCCTGCGCGTAGACTAGCAGCTTTATGCGGGTTTTCCGCGATTCGGCGAGACTGGGCCACGAGGTTTCGTGGGGGGCGCCCGTGTGCTACTCGGGGCTTCGGGCATTCGGGCAGTGACGGGTTCAAAATCCACCCGGTGACGCGGATTTGAGCCGCCGGCGTGCGAGCATGGTCAGTATCAGGATCGGTAGCTGGAAAAGCAGGAAGAGCACGCCGAATGCCGCGAATTCCGGTTGGCGAAAGGTGCCCAGTGCCAGTACGGCAGCGATGGCTACGTTGCGCACAGCGAACTCGAGTGCAAGCACTGCGCGATCCGCGTCACTCCAACCGCACAGGTAGCCAACGAGCCAGCCGGTGAATAAAGCAAGTACGGTAAAGGCCACGGTAAGCAGCATTGCATCGGTGATCGCGTCCAGTATTTCGTGCCACTGGTCCATGACTACCACGGCGAGGAACAGCGCGAGCAGACACAGACTCAAACCACGGATGGCGCCATCGTAGCGTCTCAGTACTGCGGGCCACAGCTGACGAAGCATCATCCCGGCGCCCACGGGAAGCACAAGGAAGAGCATGAGTCGAAGGGCCAGATCTGCGATCGGCACAGCGAGTGCCTCGAGACCGACCGCCATGCGTGCGGTGACGGCAAGTGCGATTGGCATCACGGCCACAGCCGCGAATCCAGAACATGCGGTGAGCGTGACCGATAACGCCACGTTGAGTCGAGCCAACAGGCAATAGTAATTCGAGAGCGCACCGCCGGGGCTGGCTGCGACCAGTAGCAATCCGCCCGCGAGTTCGGGTGGCGGTCTGAGGACGAGGATGACCACCAGGGCTAGCAATGGCAGCAGCAGGAACTGCGCCAGGGTCGCAACGGCCAATGTCCCGGGCATTCTCAGCGCCGCACTGAGTTGGGAGGGAATGATCCCGGTGCCGACGATGATCATCAGTAGTACGGCGATGATCGGGACGAAGGCCTCGAGGTTCATGGACTCGAAGGTTACGCTAGATGCTCCCGCGGATCCTGGGGTCGCTGCCTGAAGCGTGCAGGTTCGCCAAGGGGGGCGGGTCGAACATGGTTCCGGTTCCGGCCAGTGCCGCTTCCACTTCGCGCAGTTTTTCCATGAACGCAATGGTTGTCGGTGAGGGGGTGCGATCCTTGAGTCGTACGAAACCGTACTGTGTATGCATCCATGGCAACTCCAGCGGCAGGCAGGTGATGAGCCCGGCACGTTCATCGGCTTCGGTCTGGCTGAGGGTTGCCAGGCCCAAGGCCTCGCTATGGATCACGATGTCGCGCAACAGGCGAAAGGTGTCTACACGGATGCTGGTGGCAACGGGGCCGCATCGTTCCGGCAAGGATGAACTGACGATCGGGTAGGCTTGCACCTTTTCCAGCGTCAGGTCGGCTTCGTTCAGCAAAGGATGCTGCGGGTTGCAGATGAAATGCCCATAGTGGCGCGGGAGCGCTTCGACATCGAGGCGGGAATCGGCCGTCACGGTGCTGATCTCGGAAACGGCGAGGTCGAGCCTGTTGTCGAGCACGGCCTCAACCAGTGTTTGCCAGTCGGCGACCCGCACATCCACCTTGAGACGGGGGTGATCCCGAACCATCAGGCCGCAGGCCTTCCCCACTGAGATGTTCGCCGGGTATGGCCCTGCGCCAATGATAAGGGAGCCCATGTCCAGCCCAAGTGCGAGCTGCACTTCTCGCTCGACGCTCGCGGCGTCCTGGAGCAGCGTTTTGCCGCGCTCGATCACGATGCTTCCAATCTGTGTCGGCACGATACCCGTTGAGGTGCGATCGAAGAGCGCCGTGCCTAGCAGACCTTCCAGACCCTGGATGCTGCGCGAGAGGGCAGGCTGGCTCAGATGAAGACGCTTTGCGGCGGACGTGTAGTTGCCTTCTTCAGCAAGGGCGACCGCATGCTGCAAGTGACGAAGCTGAATCTTCATGCGCCTAGATTATAGCAACAGCATCCATTATGCATTTGACAGATCCCCTAGTGCAGCACTAAGTTTCCCAGTCCAGCCTGCGGATCGCGGGCCTCGCCTCCGAGGGGAAAAGAGACATGAGATTCTTGACTGGCCCGTTGTTGCGCGGGTGTGCCGGGCTTCTGCTGCTTGGTCTGGCGTCACCCGCTATGGCCGAGGATTCAAAGCCGAATATCCTGGTGATCTGGGGCGACGACATCGGCATCTGGAACATCAGCCACAATAATCGCGGCATGATGGGTTATGAAACCCCGAACATCGACCGCATCGCCCGCGAAGGCATCGGCTTCACCGACTATTATGGCCAGCAGTCCTGCACCGCAGGCCGCGCCGCCTTCCTCAACGGCAGCGTCCCCATCCGCACCGGGATGACGAAGGTCGGCATGCCCGCCGCCAAGGAAGGGTGGCAGGAAACCGACGTCACCATCGCCACCGTGCTCAAGAGCCTCGGTTACGCAACCGGTCAGTTCGGCAAAAACCACCAGGGTGACCGCGACGAACACCTGCCGACCCAGCATGGTTTCGACGAGTTCTTCGGAAACCTCTACCACCTCAATGCCGAGGAAGAACCCGAAAATCGCGATTATCCCGCCGATCTGGTGCTTGCCGACGGCGCGACCTTCGCGGAGACCTTCGGCCCCCGCGGCGTGATCAAAGCCACGGCCGGTGGCACCATCGAGGACACCGGCCCGCTGACCCGCAAGCGCATGGAAACCATCGACGAGGAGACGCTCGCCGCCGCGAAGGACTTCATCCAGCGCCAACACGAAGCTGGCGAGCCGTTCTTCGTCTGGTGGAATGCCACCCGCATGCACTTCCGTACCCACATCAAGGAAGAGCACATCGGCATCAGCGGCAAAAGCGGCGACGAATACCACGACGGCATGGTCGAACATGACATGCATGTCGGTGAGCTGCTCGCGCTGCTCGACGAACTCGGCATCGCCGACAACACCGTCGTGATGTATTCCACCGACAATGGCCCCCACTTCAACACCTGGCCCGACGCCGCCATCACCCCATTCCACGGCGAAAAGAACTCGAACTGGGAAGGCGCCTATCGTGTACCGGCCTTCGTCCGCTGGCCCGGCCAATGGCCCGCCAACAAAACCCTCAACGGCATCGTGTCCCATGAAGACTGGCTTCCCACCTTCGCCGCCGTCGCGGGCAACGACAAGATCGTCGAGCAGCTCCGCGAAGGTGTGGAACTCAACGGCCGGACCTACAGGAACTACATCGACGGATCGAATCTCGTCGACTACCTGACCGGCGAGACGGACGAGTCGCCGCGCAAAAAGTTCATCTACAGCGATGATGGCGGCCATGTCGTCGCCATCCGGGTTGGCGACTGGAAAGCCGTCTATGCCGAGAACCGCGCCGAACGTCTCCAGATCTGGAAGGAACCCTTCATCCAGCTGCGCGCCCCCGACCTTTACAACCTGCGCCGCGATCCGTTCGAGAAGGCCAAGCTCGGCTCGAACACCTACGAAGACTGGTATATCGACCGCGCCTTCGCGCTTGGTCCCATGCAGGTCGTCGCCAGCCGGTTTCTGATGACGCTCCAGGACTATCCGCCGAGCCAGCTTCCCGGCGACTGGAGCCTGGAAACGCTCGAACGCCAGATCAGGAGCATGACCAAGGGCGGTCTCTGACCACGATACCTTGCAGGTGCGCATCGCGTGCACCGGAGGGGCGGCGGGGTATCCCCGTCGCCCCTCTTCGTTTACGGAGAATTTTCAATGGGCTTTACGACCGCAACGGCATCTCTTCGGCTTTCCATCGGCATGTTGCTGTTTCTGGTCCTGGCTGCGGCCAGGGCCGAATCCTTGCCGTCCTGGAACGAATCGGAGAGCCGCGACCAGATCGTCTCCTTCGTCGCTGCTGTGACCGATCCGGGCTCGCCCGATTTTGTTCCGGCCGATAAGCGTGTCGCCGTGTTCGACAACGACGGCACGCTCTGGTCCGAGCAGCCGGTCTATTTCCAGCTCTTGTTTGCGATCGACCGGGTGCGGGCGCTGGCTGAGAAAAACCCGGAGTGGGAGACCACGCAACCCTTCAAGGCTGCGCTCGAAGGCGACATGGAGGCCTTGGTCGCCGCGGGCAAGTCGGGGCTGCTGGAGTTGCTGATGGCGAGCCACGCCGGCATGACCACCGAGGAGTTCGCCGCCATCGTGCTCGACTGGGTGACCTCGGCCCGGCACCCACGCTTCGACCGTCCGTTTACCGAACTGGTGTACCAGCCCATGCTGGAACTGCTGGACTACCTGCGCGACAACGGCTTCCAGACCTGGATCGTGTCCGGCGGTGGCATCGAGTTCATGCGGCCATGGGCTTTCGAAGTCTACGGGGTGCCGCCCGAGCAGGTGATTGGCAGCAGCATCAAGACGCGCTTCGAACTGCGCGACGGCGAGCCGGTGCTGGTGCGGTTGCCGGAAGTCAACTTCATCGACGACAAGGAAGGCAAGCCGATCGCGATCAACCAGCACATCGGCCGGCGGCCCATCGCCGCCTTCGGCAATTCGGATGGCGATTTGCAGATGCTGCAGTGGACGACGGCCGGTGATGGCCGCCGCCTCGGCGTGATCGTTCGGCACACGGATGCCGAGCGCGAATGGGCGTATGACCGGGAGTCCCACGTCGGGCGGCTGGACCACGCGCTGGACGAGGCCGCGCAGCGTGGCTGGGTCGTGATTGACATGAAGGAAGACTGGGGCCGAATCTATGGCTTCGAGTCTTCCAAGTAACGGATCCGGTCGGCGTCAATCTCATGGCACGCGCTTCGCATTTACCGACGTGGCTGCATGCGCTCGCGCTTTCGGCGGTGGTCCTGGCGGGTTGCGGTCGCGGCGACGCTCCTGAGGCCAGCCACCTGCCTCCTCCCGGCGTGGCCATGGATGAGCCGGCGAAATCTTCCTATGTGGGCATGGCCGTCTGCGCCGAATGCCACGCGACCGAGACCGCCGCCTGGACCGGCTCCCACCACGACCTCGCAATGGCGAGGGCAGTCGAGACGACCGTGCTCGGCGATTTCAACGACGCGGTGTTCAACCACGGCGGTGTCGAGTCCCGATTCTTCCGGCGTGACGGCGGCTTCTTCGTCGTCACGGAGGGTTCCGATGGCGAACTCGCGGAATTTGAGCTGAAGTGGACCTTTGGCTGGGACCCGCTCCAGCAGTACCTGGTCGAGTTCCCCGATGGCCGGCTGCAGGCGCTGGGCGTCGCTTGGGATACGCGCACGCCGGACGCGGGTGGCCAGCGCTGGTTCCACGTCTACGGCGACGAGATCATCCCGGCGGGCGATGAACTGCACTGGACCATGCCTGCGCAGAACTGGAACTACATGTGCGCGGACTGCCACTCGACCGATTACCGGAAGAACTACGATCCGGAGTCCGACACCTTCACCTCGACCTGGACCGACGTGAACGTGGCCTGCGAGGCCTGTCACGGTCCGGGTTCCACGCATGCCTCACGGGCCAGGGCAGAGCGTCTGGTCGAGGGACACGGTTTTCCGCTGTCCTTCGCGCAGCCGGGGCGTGAGCGCATCCTGCGCGAGGGCGCCACCACGGTGTCGATCGTGGGCGGCGACAACGGAGCCATGCAGGTCGAGGCCTGCGGCCGTTGCCATGCGCGGCGCGCGCCGATCGCTGCCGAGTACCGGCACGGTGCGCCGCTGCTGGATTCGTATCTGCCCGCGCTGCTGACCGAATCGCTGTACTTTGCCGACGGCCAGATTCTGGACGAGGTCTTCGAATACGGATCCTTCCGGCAGAGCCGCATGTACGCCGCCGGTGTCGTGTGCACGGATTGCCACGAACCGCACAGTCTCCAACTGCGCGCCGAAGGCGATGGGGTCTGCGCCCAGTGCCACCTTCCCGGTCACTACCAGGACGTGAGTCACTCGCACCACGAGCCCGGTCCGGGTGCCCCCGGCTGTCGCGACTGTCACATGCCGGTGCGCAACTACATGGTAGTCGATCCCCGCCGCGACCACAGCTTCCGTGTGCCGCGGCCCGATCTCTCGGTGGAACTCGGCGTGACCAATGCCTGTACCTCCTGCCACGCAGATCAGCCCGATGAATGGAGCGCCGCCGCGGTTCGTGAATGGCTTGGGCGGGACGCCCTCGGCCTGCAGGATTTCGCGCATGCCTTTGCGGGGGGCCGGGCGGGAAGGATCGAGGCGGCCGATCCGCTGCGCCGAATCGCCTCGGACCAAGAGCAGCCCGCCATCGTCCGAGCGAGCGCGCTTGAACTCCTGCGCCGTTACCCCGGACCGGAAACCCTGCGACTCGCCGCTGTATCCCTCAAGGATCCGGATCCCGCAGTACGTCTCGCGGCTCTGGGGCCGATGGAGGCGGCACCGGTTTCCGATCGGGTGGCGCTGTTGAAAGACCGGTGGGCCGACCCGGTTCGGGCCGTGCGGATCGAGGCGGCCCGGATGCTGGCGGGTGTCGATCCCCGGGCCCTGGAGCCGGTCGAGCTCAAACACCTCATCGAGGCGATGGGTGAGTATGTCGATGCGCAGCAGGCAAGCCTGGATCGGCCTTCGGCGCGACTGAATCTGGGAAACCTGTATGCCGAGGCGGGCGATCCCGCCCTCGCGGAAGAACAGTATCGCGCTGCGCTCGTGCTGGATCCCGCTTTCGAACCCGCATTCGGAAATCTTGCGGATCTTCTGTTCCGGCAGGGGGACGACGTGCCAGCGGGCGTGATTCTGACGCAGGGCCTTTCTGTGCTGCCGGACAGCGCCACGCTGCATCATGCGATGGGCTTGCACCAGATCCGATCGGGCGACCGGAAGGTCGCCCTGACCTCACTGACCAGGGCCGTGGAACTGGCTCCGCACGACCCTCGTTTCAACTACGTCTATGCGCTTGCGCTCGACAGCGAAGGCCGACGCGACGAGGCGATCGAGCGCCTCGAACGCACGCACGCGATTCGAGAGACGGATCAGGATGTGCTGCGGGCGCTGGTGAGCATGAATCTGGAGTCGGGTAACATTGATGCGGCGCGGACCTACGCACGGCAGTTGCATCGGCTCAGGCCTGGGGATGCGCAACTCGAGCGCTTGCTTGGAAGGCTGGGCGGTGACTGATGATCCGCGGATTCCAGGGCCTTTCCTGTTTCTGCATTGCTCGAGCACCCGTGAACCCGAGTGCAACATGAACACCTCCCCTCTCCAGGCGAATGCGCGCCGCTGCATTGCACTGCGAACGCTGACCTAGAATGCACCGCTTGCGTGGTGTTTGGAGACATGAGGATGGACGAAAGGCCTGCCTCCACCGTCCCTAGAATTTGGGCCTGCGGGACGCGGCGGGGCAGGAAGCGGTCACTAAAGCGATGGCTTGCTGCAATGGCAACATCGCCCGGGCCGCCGATCTGCTGGGCATCGCCCGACCGACGCTGTACAGCCTGCTAGACAAGTTTGGCCTGAGAAAGGCGAGCGAATCGAACACCGACACCCTGTAGGGCGGAGGGGGCCGCAGGCCGTTATCCGCAAGTTAGCGCTACCCGCTAATGAAAAACGAGGTCAGGCGGTGGCCGGCTGCACGGCAAAGCGGAGACCCATGACCGCGCCATCCCGGAACACCACGGTTGCTTCGCGCAACCCCTCATCCGGAAGGGCCAGGCGCACGGGTGTCCCCGGATCGGGCGCCGACTCCCACAACGTCACCCGCACTCCGCCAAGGGAGAGATCCAGCAACTGGCATGGCGAACGACGCTCGTGCACCCAGACCTCACTGATGGCGTCAACGGCCTTGCGGGCAAAGCGACGGCGCTCTTGGCCGCCCGGAGCCGTATCAGTCGGCGTGCCAGTGTCCATGCTCTGCAACCACGCCGTAGCCACGTCGCGGTGATGCGCAAACGCCGATCTCGCGAAGATCTGGGCCTGGAAACGATTCTCAACCGGCGGGAAACCCAGCCGCTCGATTACCGCGGCGACAAACCGCGGCGCGACGGCTTCATAATCGGAGACCTTCTCAAGGTCAGCCAGCAACTGGGCGTCGATTTGCTCCAGAATCTTGAGGCGACCTTCCCAACTGGCTACCGCAATGGCGGAGAACCAGAAATTGGCGAGGTCCTCCGCAAGTTCATCCGGCTTCATCATGCGTCAAGGTTGGGGTTGACCGGTGTCTAGAGCGGTGACGAACAGCACGGTGTCGCCAGTAACGGTGTAAGTGCCGCCGTACTGTGTGGTCTCCACCGAGACGACCGTATCTGCGGCCGGTGCCGATGTGGTCTGCAAAGGAATTATGACCCCGAGACCACCACCTCTCATTCCACGGCAATGGCTTTCCCATGTCCCACTCATAAGCCCGCCTTTTGGTCGAATTCCATAAACCGGAGTAGAGATGGACCCAGAACCAATGTCAATCTAGCAGATGGGATGAGCGACGTAATTCGGACGATCTATAAAACTCAATCCGCATCGCCGGCGCACTCATGCCGCCTGGTTCCCCAACCCGCTCAGCTTCTCCAGCGTGTCAGGGAACTTCCTCACCATCAGAATCAGTGCCGCGGCCTGGGCGTTGGGTCGCGCCCGTCCTTGCTCCCAGTTCTCCAGGGTACGTGGTGATACGCGCAGACGGCGGGCGAACACGGGGCGCGAGACGTGCAGGCGCTCACGGGTCTCGCGGATGAACTCCGCATCCACTTCGAGGGGAGGCAGTTCCGCGACTTCATGCGAACGCAGGGTGATCTTTCCCTCGCGCTGCTGCTGCATGGAATCGACGCCTTCCATCAATTCATCAAATAACCTGCGCTTCGGTTTCATGGCTTTCCTCTCCTGGCCTCGAGTTCGGCCTGGATGGCCTTTTTCAATACCTTCTTCTCTTCGCTCGTCAGGTCGGCAGCCTCATCCTTGTCATAGAGGGTGAAGAACCAGATCTGGCGATCGGCCAACAGGTAGTAGTAGATGACTCGCAGTCCGCCTCGCTTGCCTTTGCCGCGACGCGCGTCCTCCCAACGGATCTTTCGAAAACCGCCGATGCCCGGGTGGCCAGCATCCCCGGAACGGGTGGCCGGCTTCACGTGGAATCCGCGGCCCGCTTCACGCGGAATGGGTGGTCAGCTTCCGCGGAATGCGCATCTGAGCCACGTCCGTGGCATTGCCGTAAGCGTAGTCGTGCTCGTGCTAACGAAGCACTGACGAGGTTCTGCGGGGTCCGGGTCGGGGGAGGCCGGCCCTGATCGTCGCGTTTACCCCCTGAGGGCCGGGACGGCCCGGGGGTTTTCCGGGGGTGGAACGACCGGACCGGAGCATTTGTCGCGCCGGAGCCGTGTTCTCCACTACCGTTTTCAGGATGTTTGTTCGGATGTTGGGTCAATGAAAAAAGGCACCCGTAAGTGCCTGTTTTCATTACTATATTGGTGGAGACGGCGGGAATCGAACCCGCGTCCGCAAGACCTCCGCCTTCGGCTCTACATGCTTATCCGCGTCTTTGTTTTAACCGGTGGCTACCCGACGGGCAGGGAAAACCACAAGCGATCCCGGTTGAGTTTTAGTGGATCGGCCCCGGGAAGCTTCTCCACGATCCTGCGAGATCGACGCCCGGTGCTGGACGCGCAGGCACGGCTCCAGTCGGACGGCACTCTACTGGTTTTTAAGCAGCGAGTGCGTAGTTGTCGTCGTTGGCAACTATTAGTTTGCAGCTGTTTTTACGAGGGCAGCTACAGCCTCGGCATGCACCTCGGGTTTTGTGACCCACGTCGAAACCATGTCGTCCCCTTGGTACTGGTATGACAGTCTACCGGAATTCCAGTTCCCTGCCATCAGCAATGCGTCCGCCTTGGGTACAATGGCCCCTCATTTTGGGCCAGGGGGAGATTCGATGCGAGTTCTCGAGGGGGGCAGGGCCTTGTCGCCCTTCCGAATCCGGCAGCGCGAGGCACGCCTGCAGCAGCAATTCCCGGGAGTCGGTCGACTGGCGGCGCGCTTCATCTACTTTGTGGATACGCGCCGGGAGTTGACGGCCGAAGAGGACGCACGCCTCGCAGACCTGCTGCTGGGCGAAGGCGATCCCTGGGTGACGCCGGAGTTCGAACCCGCGCGGTCCCTGTTCTCGATCCCTCGGATGGGCACCATCAGCCCATGGTCCTCCAAGGCCACCGAGATCGCCTTTCACGCCGACCTGGAGGCGGCGCTGCGCCGCATCGAGCGTGGAATCCACTGGTTCGTCGAAGGGGCCTCCGTCGGGACGCTGCCGTTGGATGTGCTGGGTGCCCTCCTGCACGATCGCATGACCGAAACCGTGTTGGCCGACTCCGCCGGGGCGGCCGCGCTGTTCCGCGAGGAGACGCCGAGGCCCCTGGGCCTTGTCGAACTGGAGCCGGATGCGGCCGCCGCTCTGGAGGCGGCGAACCGCGAGATGGGGCTGGCCCTGTCCGGCGACGAGATCCTGTACCTGGCCGAGGCCTACCGCTCCATGGCGCGCGCGCCCACCGACGCCGAACTGATGATGTTCGCCCAGGCCAATTCAGAGCACTGCCGGCACAAGATCTTCAACGCCAGTTGGGTCGTGGATGGCGAGGTACAGGATCAGACCCTGTTCGGGATGATCCGCCATACCTACAATCAGAACCCCGAGGGTGTCCTGTCCGCGTATTGCGACAACGCCTCGGTCATCGAAGGGCACAAAGGCACGCGCCTGGTTCCCGACGCCGATTCCGGCGCATACCGCCGGGTCCTGGCCGATCTGCCGATCCTGATGAAGGTGGAGACGCACAATCACCCCACCGCGATCTCGCCATTCCCCGGGGCCGCTACGGGTTCGGGGGGCGAGATCCGTGACGAGGGAGCGACCGGGCGTGGTTCCAAGCCCAAGGCCGGCCTGACCGGCTTCAGCGTCTCCAATCTCCGGATTCCCGACTTTGTGCAGCCCTGGGAGCTCGATTTCGGACGTCCGGCCCGGATCGAGAGCGCGCTGGGCATCATGATCGACGGTCCCATCGGTGGAGCGGCCTTCAACAATGAGTTCGGGCGGCCAGCCCTGGCCGGGTACTTCCGTACGCTGGAACTGGAGGCCGGGGCCGGCGATGCGCGCATGCTGTTCGGCTATCACAAACCGATCATGATTGCGGGCGGCCTCGGGTCGATACGTCGGGAACACGTACACAAGGAGTCCTTGCCCGCCGGCACGCCCATCATCGTGCTGGGTGGGCCGGCGATGCTGATCGGTCTTGGCGGCGGTGCGGCCTCATCGGTGGCCAGTGGTGCCAGCGCCGAGCAACTCGACTTCGCCTCGGTGCAGCGCGGAAATCCGGAGATGGAGCGCCGTTGCCAGGAGGTGATCGACCGCTGTACCGCCCTGGGTGCCGAAAACCCGATCCTGTCCATTCACGATGTCGGAGCCGGGGGACTCTCCAACGCCATCCCCGAGATCCTGGATGATGCCGGGCGGGGTGGAGTGATCGAACTGCGCAACGTGCCGTCGGCGGAGCCGGGGCTTTCGCCCCTGGAGCTCTGGTGCAACGAGGCGCAGGAACGCTACGTCCTGGCGATTGCGGCAGACCTGCTCCCCACCTTTCTGGCGATCGCGGAGAGGGAACGGGCGCCCTTCGCGGTGGTCGGCGAGGCCACCGATGCGGCGCATCTGCGTGTGGACGACGCCCTGTTGGGTGCCCCGGCGGTGGATCTGCCGATGTCGGTGCTGCTTGGCAAGACGCCGCGGATGACACGGGTAGACTCCCGGTTGCCCGGGCGCGGGAATGCCCTGCCTGTGGAGGAAGACCTCGCCGAGACCCTTTCGCGCGTGCTGCGTCTGCCATCGGTGGCCGGCAAGCACTTCCTGATCACCATCGGGGATCGCTCGGTGGGCGGGCTCACGGCGCGGGACCAGATGGTCGGCCCCTGGCAGGTGCCGGTGGCCGACTGCGCCATCACGCTGACCGATTTCGATTCCTTCACCGGCGAGGCGATGGCCATGGGCGAGCGGACGCCGCTGGCCATCCTTTCCGCGCCGGCCTCGGGACGCATGGCCGTGGCTGAAGTGCTCACCAATCTCGCCGGGGCTGATATCGCGGATACGGGCCGTATCCGGCTCTCTGCGAACTGGATGGCGGCAGCGGGCGTGCCCGGCCAGGATGCGGCTCTGTTCGATACCGTGCGGGCCATTGGCGAGGATCTGTGCCCCCGTCTCGGGATCAGCATCCCGGTGGGCAAGGACTCACTGTCGATGCGCACGGTCTGGGAACACGACGGCGAACCGCGGGAGATGATCTCCCCGGTATCCTTGATCGTCTCGGGGTTCGCGCCCGTCACGGACGTCCGCAGGACCCTGACCCCGCTGCCCGATACCGAGGCTGCCGGGCCACTGTGGCTGATCGACCTCGGCGAAGGGCACGTGCGGCTGGGCGGTTCTGCCCTCGCGCAGGTCCACGGGCAGATCGGCGAGTCCCCGCCGGATCTTGTAAGCGCGGAGCGTTTGCGCGGGTTCTTCGGGGTCATCCAGCAGTTGAAGGGCCGGGGCCGGATCACTGCCTACCATGACCGCTCCGATGGTGGTCTGATCGTGACCTTGCTGGAGATGGCCTTCGCCGGACGCTCTGGCCTGGATATCACCGTACCCGAGGCGGTTGCAGCGGTTCCCTGGTTGTTCAACGAGGAACTGGGGGCCGTGGTGCAAGTGGCGCCGGGAGCCGAAGAGGAGGTCCGCGAGGCTTTCGCGGCCTTGGGTCTCCAGGCACACGTCCGCCCGGTCGCGACGCTGGATCCCTCCGGGGCCGTGCGCATCCGGCAAGGCGAACGATCGCTGCTGGAAGACGATCGCGGCGGCCTCCAGCGTCAGTGGCAGGAAACCAGCTTTCACATGCAACGGCTGCGTGACGAGCCCGATTGCGCCCGCGAAGAACTGGATCGGGTGGCGGACGACGGAGGGCTGCGGGTCGACCTGAGTTTCGCGCCGGACGTGGACGTCGCGGCACCGTTCGTGGCGACGGGGCAGCGGCCCCGGGTCGCAATCCTGCGCGAGCAGGGCGTGAATGGCCAGATCGAGATGGCCGCAGCCTTCGAACGCAGCGGCTTCGAACCCGTCGACGTGCACATGACCGACCTTCTCGCGGGCCGTCATGACCTGGCCCGGTTCCGCGGCCTGGCGGCCTGCGGCGGCTTCTCCTACGGCGATGTGCTGGGCGCGGGCGGGGGCTGGGCGAAGACCATCCTCTTCAATCCAGCGCTCCGCGACGGGTTCCAGGCCTTTTTCGAACGCCCGGAGACCTTCGCGCTCGGTGTGTGCAACGGCTGCCAGATGTTGTCGCACCTGGCACCGCTGATTCCGGGCGCCGGGCACTGGCCGCGCTTCGTGCGCAACCGCTCGGAGCAGTTCGAGGCCCGCCTTTCGCTGGTGCGGATCGAGGACAGCCCTTCGGTGCTCCTGGCCGGTATGGCCGGGTCCATCCTTCCGGTGGTGGTCTCGCATGGAGAAGGGCGGGCGCGCTTTGGGGAACCGCCGGACCTGCAGCGACTGGATACGGCGCGGCAGGTGACGCTGCGTTATGTAGAGGCGGATGGCGCTCCAGCAACCCTGTATCCGGCAAACCCCAACGGGTCACCCGAGGGCGTCACCGGTTTCACCAGCAGCGATGGCCGGGTCACCATCATGATGCCGCATCCCGAGCGCGTCTTTCGGACCGTGCAGCACTCCTGGCATCCGGATTCCTGGGGCGAGGATGGTCCCTGGCTGCGACTGTTTCGAAATGCCCGAGCATGGGTAGGATAGGCTGGGGGCTGCGAACAGACGCGGGTCCCTTCGCTGCGGCTTGGGGCCTGCCGCATGATCGGGGTGGGGCGCGTTCGCTCACCTGGACCACTGAGTAAAAGACAGGATTTCATGGCACAGATACGGGTTTTGATGGTTTGCATGGGGAACATCTGCCGCTCACCAATGGCCCATGGGGTCTTTGCGGAGCGGATACGCGAAGCGGGTCTCGAGCACTCGGTAGAGGTTGATTCTGCCGGGACCCACAGCTACCACGTGGGCGAGCCTCCGGATCGGCGGGCCCAGGCTGCGGCGCGCGCACGCGGTTACGAGTTGGGCGGTCAGCGTGCTCGTCGGCTGGAAGCGGACGACTTCAGGGAGTTCGATTACGTCCTGGTCATGGACGACGAGAACCTCCGTAACGCCCGGGCACTGCAACCCACCGATGGGAAGGCGCGCCTGCACAGATTTCTGGAGTTCGCTGGATCCCGGCCAGAACGCGAGGTACCCGATCCCTACTATGGTGGATCGCAGGGTTTCGCAACGGTGATGGACCTGGTCGAGGAGGCGGCAACGGGGCTCCTGTCGCATCTGCGCGAACGCCACGGGCTCTGAGGCGATCCGGACGGGGAGGGCACCGCAGCAGATCCGGCGGCCGCGGTCACGGCGACCGGCCTCAGGGGTGGCGACTGATCGCCACCCCCAAAGGAAGGGTCCCGGCGCAAAGCCAGCCTCAGCTGTCCTTGGGCTCCGGCTCGGCCTCCGGCGCCGGGCTGGGGGAAGACGCTTCTGTCGAACTCTCCCGTTCCGTCGCCTTCTTGCCTGTCCCCCTCGGGCGGCGGGCCCTTGGCTTTCGCGGAGCCTTCGCCGGTTTGTCGGCTGCCGCTCCGGAATCGGAGCGCTCGACATCATCGGTGCCAGTGGTCCCCGAGACGGGCTCGGCTGGGGTCGGCTCCATCACGGTTGCAGCCTCTTCAACCGTCGCATCATCCGCAGTGTCCCTGGCCGCCCCACGGGGCTTGCGCGGTCTCCGTGCCCGCTTCGGCTTCGGCTGGTCGGATTCCGTATCCTCGGCCTCCTTCGGCCGCTCCAGCGCTTTTTCACGGGGTTCCGTCGCGTCCGTGCCATTGAAGTCGAGCGCGACCTGCGCCGTGGATTTCTCTTCCGCCCTCGTATCGCGGGCTTCGGACATCGGCGTCGCCGGCGCTTCCGGTTCTGGTTCCTGTTCCGGGACTACAACGCCCCCCCGGGTGGTCGCAGCCGGACGCTCCTCCATCTCGGCCCGGGTGGACTTGTCCGAGACCATTTCGTCGTCAGCGGTCGGCCTGGGGAAAACCTCTCCGTCGGCGCTGACAGGAGCGGGTCCGGGAGCGGCTTCGTCTTCGGCCTGAGCGGGTTCCGGCCGGACACCCTCACGTTCTTCGCGGGTCCCGGAGGCCGTAGCGGTACTGGCGGCCGGAATCGAGGCTGCCATCCGCGCCAGTGCCGCGCGTGCCTCCCGTTGGCGGATTTCTGCCACATTTGGCGCCGATTCATCCGGTGGCGTCGGCGTTCTGGGCACGCCAGCCCCAGCCGATGGTTCGCGGGGTGCTGGTGCTTCGGCGGGTGACGCAGACAGTGGGCCGGCTGCTTCAGGCCTTGGTTCCTCGCCCGACTTCGCGGTGCTTGCCGGAGCCGTATCTGCATCGGCCGCCTCGGCCACCACTGACGGACGATCCGCGGCGCTTCCACCATCCTCGGAGGCGTCGGATTCCTGACCATTTCCTTCGGCCCGGCTGCGGTTCCGGCGCCGTCCACCTCGACGCGAGCGTCGGCTGCGGGTACGTCCGGCGTCGCCGCGGGCCTCGTCATCGGACTCGGGGCCACCGGCCGGCGTTTGGCGTTCCGCAGCGGGCGCATCTTCGGCCGCCGTCACCTTGTCCGGAGAACGCTTGTCCGCACGGGGCGCAGGATCCTGAGCCGGCACGCTGGATCGCCCGCCACGTGCCTCTTCGGCCTGTTTGGCCTCGGATGTTTCCTTGCGGTCACTCTCACCCCGCCGTCCGCGGCGCCGACCGCCGGAACCCGATTCCCCGGCAGGGGTTCGCTGTCCCGTGCGCCCACGTGATGTGGGAGGCTTGTCGCCGGTGGGCTCCACTGGGGATGATGGCGCCTCTTCTGCGGTGCGGGCGCCAGGGAAGAGGGAACTCCAGATGCGTTCGAAGAACCCGGGCTGGGCGACCGCCTGCGGCGCAGCCAGGGCCGCTTGCGTCACTGGAGCCGGGGCGGGTGGCGGCGTGGCCATGACCACGCCCTTGACCAACGGCCGGCCTGGACGACCGCGGCGCTCGATTTCAGGGAGTTCTTCTTCGGCGTCGGTCTCGGGGATGAACTGGTAGGAACTCTTCCCCGCCAACTCATCCTCGCGCCCATCGTCCTTGATCCGACGGACCTGGTAGTGGGGCGTCAGCAGTTGCGTACTGGGGACGATGCTCACGTCTACGTCGTGGCGATCCTCGATGTCATTCAGGGACTCGCGCTTCTCGTTCAACAGGAAGGTCCCGACGTCCACCGGAACCTGGGCCAGCACCAGACTGGTCCGCTCCTTCATCGCCTCTTCCTCGATCAGGCGAAGGATCGAAAGGGACAGGGATTCCACGCCGCGGATCTGGCCATGACCCTGGCAGCGTGGGCAGGTGATGTGGCTGGACTCGCCGAGGGAAGAGCGCAGACGCTGGCGCGACATCTCGAGCAATCCGAAGCGGCTGATCCGTCCGACCTGAACACGGGCTCGGTCCATCTCCAAGGCCTTGCGCAGCCGGGTCTCGACCTCGCGCTGGTGCTTGTTCGAACTCATGTCGATGAAATCGATCACGATCAGGCCACCGAGATCGCGGATCCGAAGTTGCCGGGCCACTTCCTCAGCGGCCTCGAGGTTGGTGTGGAAGGCGGTTTCCTCCACGTCCACACCCTTGGTCGAGCGGGCCGAGTTAACGTCGATGGAGATCAGCGCCTCGGTGTGATCGATGACGAGGGCGCCACCGGAGGGCAGAACCACATCGCGATCGAAAGCGCTTTCGATCTGGCTTTCGATCTGGAACCGGTTGAACAGGGGTACAGGGTCCGTGTAGTGCCGGATCTTGCGCAGGCTGCTCGGCATCACCCGTTCCACGAACTCCATGGCCTGCTGGTAAACGGTGCCATCGTCGATGACGACTTCGCCAACGTCGTTGCGCATGTGGTCGCGCAGCGCGCGGATGATGACGTTGCTTTCCTGGTGGATCAGTGCGGGGGCCTGGGCCTCGCCCGCGGCCTCGAGGATGGCCGCCCAAAGTGCGGTCATGTAATCGAGGTCCCATTGCAGCTCTTCGGTGGTCCGGCCCACCCCCGCCGTGCGGGCGATCACACCCATCCCGTCAGGGATCTGGAGATCGGCCAGGGCCTCGCGCAATTCGGTGCGGTCTTCGCCTTCGATCCGGCGTGAGACACCGCCGGCCCGGGGATTGTTGGGCATCAGCACCAGGTAGCGCCCGGCGAGGCTGATGTACGTGGTCAGGGCCGCGCCCTTGTTTCCACGCTCTTCCTTCTCGACCTGAACCAGCAGTTGCTGGCCGTCCTTCAGGAAGTCGCGAATCGGCTTGTCGGTATCTTCCGGTGCACCGACCGAGGAGCGGGCGATCTCCTTGAACGGAAGGAACCCGTGGCGCTCGGCGCCGAAATTGACGAAGACCGCTTCGAGGCTGGGCTCTACCCGGGTGATCCGGGCCTTGTAGATATTGGCCTTCTTGCGTTCCCGCGAGGGAAGTTCGATATCAAGATCGTAGAGGCGCTGGCCATCGACCATCGCCACGCGCAGCTCTTCCGGCTGCGTGGCATTGATGAGAATCCTTTTCATTCAGTGAACTCGTATGGGAGTCGCCGTCTTGCACACGGGACCACGCGCGCAGGGCGCTCCGGGGCCCGGATGCCGGCGAGGAATGCCGAATACCGCCGTGCGGAGGCGGGAGGGCACCCAACAGCCAGGCATCGGCCAGAAGCAGCACCATGAGATGCTTGCAGGCGCGCGCCGGTGAAAGACAGGACTGGGTTATCAGGATAGGTATCACAGATCGCTTTCGGCGAGGGCTGGCCAGCCATTTCGGCCATGCCAACAGGTAATCCAGTGGGGTCTTCGCGGCTAGGGAACGCGACGACCCGCGGCACAATTTAGGGCAAAAGTCGCTGACTGGCAAGCGAAAACTGGTCAGGCGTCGGTGGATCCGAAGCGCCGAAGCCATTCCGAGAGGGGTTCATCGTCGGGCGCATGCCGGCGCAGCAGGTCGATGAGGTCCTGTTGCGGCCCAAAGCGCTTCTCATCGATGGTGTGCACCCGCCGGGTGACGGTCGTCTTTCGCGCTTCGCGTGGCGCACTCGAGGCCCCGGTTCGCCCGCCACGCCCTGGCAGACCCTCGATCGATGCCGGGGGGTGGACGCGGGTCGACACCGCCCGCGGCGCTGCCGGCGCTACGAGCCCCGCCGGCTCGGCTTCCTGCGTCGACGAGGCCGCGGTGCCAAGCAGAGCACGCAGTTCCCGAATGGTCACGTCATCGCTCGAGTCCTCCAGCAGGCGCACGATCGCCCGTACCAGGTCGATGGCCGGTTCGCCGTTTTGATCCCAGTAGTCCGTTGCAAGCGCGTTGATCCAGGACCGGATGCGCTGCGGTTCATGGGATGCGCCCCGCAGGGCTGCGATGCGCGCACGCATAGCGTCCAGTTCCGTTTCGACATCCAGCACCCCGGACTCCGGAAGCGGTTCTTTGTCGGTTCTCGCCACTGCCCCCGGGGTCGCGCCACGTCCTCTTGGCCTGGGGCGGGAGGGCAGTAGGCGCAGGCGCCGCATCCAGGGGTCGAGCGCTGGCGGCCCGGGCGGAAGGCGCGAGAACGACTGCTCCAGGGCATCGGCAAGACGCATGAAGGTCCGCGCAGATGGATCACTTTCGGGAAACAGGGCCACCGGGCGCTGCAACATCGCGGCCGCGCTGAGGCTCTCATCCCGTTGCACGAAGCCGAGCAAACGCAGGGGTGCATCGCTCTGTTCCTGAACGAGGCTACTGAAGCGGTTGAAGACCTCCCAGGCCTCGTTCTGGTTGGAGACCCGGTTCACGACGATGTAATAAGAGGCGCGTCGTTCCCGTTCCAGTGCCTGTACGAGTTCACTGGTATCGGATAGGGAGCCGGCTTCGGGAGTGAGCACGAGGAGCACCATATCCGAGGCCGCGACAAATGCGGGCGGGGTTCCTCCGCTCGCGGCGACATCGAGCAAGACGCAGTCGAACTGCTCCTCCAGCCCTGCCATCTGATCCGCTAGGTGCATCTCCTGCACCGGCGAGAAGGGCCCGTGTCGGGCCAGGCTTGTGGCGCAGGGAACCAGCCTCAGGCCGTGCTGGGCCTCGAGCATGATGTCGGGTAGGGTTCTGGAGTCGGTCAGAAGGTGCTCCAGCCTGTATTCGGGCTGCAAGCCCAGCAGGAAAAGGGCGTTGCCAGGGCCTGGGTCGAAGTCCCACAGGCACACGCGAGTCCCCGCCTTGGCCAGGGTCAGGGCCAGGTTGACCACGATGCTCGACTTTCCCACGCCATCCTTGCCGCTGACAACGGCGACCACGGGCGGGGACGCTGGCCCCGTATGGGCTGGGGATCGTGTTTCGGAATGTGACATGAAGCCTTCTCCGATGCCCGGCGCCGAAAGGCGGAAAGGGGAAACCAAGGCCATACACCGGCCTTGCCCTGTCACCGTTCGAGGATAGCAGAAAACCGCCCCACTATTTTACACTTGTTTACATGTTGACAACGTCCGCGCCCGACGCTTTCCTAACCGTCGGGGCGCGTAAACACACCCGTTCACGGCTGGCAGGACCAGGCCGGGCCGCTAAGCTCCCGGCAGTGCTTGCGTATATACTCGGGCGCGGCAGGCGCGTCGCACAATGTGCCTGTTTCAAGCATTCGGGGAAGGTTGCGTGGCAGGGGTCCAGTATCCCTTGGGCCAATTCAAACCAGAAACGTGGAGCCAGATGGCTGCTGAACACAGGCCCTTCGATCGACTGGTGACGCCGCCGCAGATTCTTCTCGGCATCCTGGACGGCATTCACCGGGAAGGACTCGATGCGCGCGCGATTGCCGACGTGGTGGGAAGGGATGCCATCACCGCCGCAGGCGTGCTCGATGCGGCCCAAGGGACGGGGAGCCGTACGGGGTCCCCTGCCTGCCCATCGCTGGAAGAGGCGGTGGCCAGCGTGGGCATCGAGGCGGTGCGTACCCTGGTGGTGACGGCCGCCTTCCGACAGTTCCTCGAGCCCGTCGATCCATCAGGATACCGTTCGTCTCAAGACGCCTGGTGGCGTTCGATGGCCACGGCCCAACTCGCGTACGTTGTCGCCACCCTGACCCGGTTTCGGGACCCGGACCAGGCCATGCTCTGCGGGCTGCTCCTCGACGTGAGCCGGTTTAACACCATCGCCCGCAAATGGACCCAGCGGGACGCAGAGCGTGCGGGAGGGGACACAGAGGAATTCGAGACCGGCGCGGATTGGGTGGAGACCTGGTGCGCCGATCCGTTCATGGCCGATGCCCTCCGCTACCAGGATGCCGCCGTGGAGGAGGTGCGGGATGCCCACCAACTGGTGAAGGTCGCCCGCCTGGCGCGCCTGCTGGCCGAGGCGCCCGAGCCTTCTGCCAGCACCCTCGAAGCCGCCGAGATGCTGTTCGGGTTGGAGGAGGGCCTGACTCGCGAATTGAGTCACCGGGTCCATGCGGACATCGAGCACATTGCGCACTCCTTCGGGTTTGGCGGCCCGGAACAGGAGACAGCGGAAACCATCCATCGGGCGCAAGGCGAGTTGGGGCGGCGCCTGGAAAGGCTGATGCATCTCACCCAGGTCAGGGCCGAACTTGCACGTGCCGATTCTGCGTCCGCGTTGCATCAAGCAGTGCGCGGTGCCGCGCGCATGCTCTTCGGTAACGAGCGCAACCTGTTGTTCCTGGTGGATGCCGACGGCGAGAGCGCCAGCGCGTGGCTGGATGGTGGAGAACACCCGGCCTTCGTATTGCCATTGGTGCCAGGGCGTAGCCTGGTCGCGGATGCCGCGCTCACGCGCGAGCCACAACGTGGCAGGGGCGTCTCGGTGGTTGATCGGCAGATTTCCGGACTGCTCCGGGCGCCGGCGCTATGGTGCCTGCCTCTGGCGGTTGACGCGGGTGAAGGCCTCGATTGCATGGGCATCCTCGCGCTGGGAATCCCCGACGCCGAAGCGGATGTCGTACTTCGCCTCGAGGATCTCGCGCGCCTGTTCGCGGAAGAGGCCGGGAGGGCCCTTGCGGCAAGGCCTTGGGAGGCGGGCGGTCAAGCGACGGAGAGCGGTTCTGACGCCGCGTTGGGGCAGGTATTGCTCGATGTATCCACGCCGCTCAGTGTGATCGGCACCCAGGTGGAGATGCTTCGTGTCAGGTTGTCCGAGGATGCTGCGGCTCAGCTTGATCTGGCCGTGATCCGCGAAGAGACTGCCCGCGTGGGCGGGATTCTCGCGCGGCTGCGGCCCAGCGCGCGGGAAACAGCCATGGCGGGTGTCGCCGGCTTGAATGATGCGATCAAGCAGGTCACGGAGACCCTCGCAGCATCCCATCTCGAGTCCAGAGGCATCCGGCTGACGATCGATCTGGACCCGACCGGACCCCGGCTGAAAATGGGTCCAGAGATACTGCGGCAGATCCTCGGGCAACTGCTGCGGAACATGGTGGAAGCGCTGGACGCGGGAAGCGGGATCCGGGTTGCCACCCGTGGAGATGTGAACGTGAACGGCCGGACCCATGTACAGTTGGAGGTCTCGGAGGAAGGGCCGGGATTGCCGCGCGAGGCAAGAGACAGGCTGTTCGCATCCGTTGCTGCTCGGAGGGAAGAAGGGCACCGCCGCGATGGGCTGGCGACGGTGAAGGATCTGATGGAGGAGACGGGGGGTATTATCGTGAGTTCGAGTGACCGCATGGGGACCCGTATCCAGTTGCTGTTTCCCCAGAATGGGATCGGAGCAACACCGGAACGGGGCCCGGCATGATCGGGATGGCGGAAGAGTTGGCACACGAGGCGGATGTCCGGATTCTGCTCTCGGACGATGACCCGCGGCTCCTGCAGAGCCTGCGTGATCTCTTGAAGATGCACGATTACCAGGTGGACGTCGCACTGGGTGGCGGCAAGGCGCTCCAGATGCTCCAACAGGGACAGTACGATCTGTTGCTCCTGGATCTCAGTATGCCCGAGGTCGACGGGCACGAAGTCATGCGCGTGATGAACGAAAAGGAAATCGCGACCATGACCATCGTCATCAGTGGCAATACAAGCATCGACGGCATTGCCACGGCCTTGCGTGCGGGTGCTTACGACTATCTGAAAAAGCCCTACATGCCCGAGGAGCTGCTGGCCACAGTCAACAATGCGGTGCGCAGGAAGCGGCTGGAGGACAGCCACAAGGTGATCCAGGTGCGGTTGAACCGCTCGGAGCGCCTGCACCGCCTGATCGTGAACCACTCCCCCGATATCGTCTACATCCTTGATCAACGCGGGTGTTTCAGTTTTCTCAATGCGACTGTGACCAAGCTGCTGGGCTACAGCCCTGAGGACCTACTGGGTATTTCCCTGCTCGACATCATGGAGGAGGACCAGCAGGAAAAGGGGCGTTATTTCCTGGAACAGGCGCGCCAGCCCTATGACGAGGTTCGGTCCCTGGAGGTCGCCTTGAGGCCCAAGGTTCCCGGACGCTCCCGGCGCTACTTCGAACTCATCATCTGGCCCATGCAGGAAGACGATCATCTTCTCCAGGATGGCAACCAGTATCGGACCTACGGAACCGCGCGCGACATCACGGAGCGGATGGAAGCGGAGGCCTTCATCAGTTTTCAGGCCTACCACGATCTGCTCACTCGGCTTCCGAACCGGGCACTGTTCAAGGACCGCCTGGGCATTGCCCTGACCCAGGCAGCCCGCGAGGGTCATCAACTCGCGGTGATGTTCATTGATCTCGATCGGTTCAAGGTGATCAACGACTCCCTCGGACACACCATCGGCGATCGTCTGCTACAGGCCGTCAGCCAGCGGCTGCAGGCTTGTGTGCGCAAGGGCGATACGCTGTCCCGGTTCGGCGGAGACGAGTTCACCCTGCTGCTTCCGGAGGTCCGCGACTGGGAATCCGCCACCCAGGTGGCAGACAAGATACTCGCTAGCATTCGCGCGCCGTTCCGTCTGGACGGTCACGAGATCTTCATCGGAGCCAGCATTGGCATCGCGATGTTCCCTGCCGCCGGCGCCAACATGGATGCACTGATCAAGAACGCCGACATCGCGATGTACCGGGTGAAGAACACCGGGCGCGATGGCTTCCAGTTGTTTACGCCGGACATGGCGGGTTCCACCCGACGGCTGCAGCTGGAACAGGAGATGCACCGGGGGCTCGCACATCAGGAGTTCGACGTGGTGTATCAGGCGCAGGTCCATGCCGCACGCGGGGAGGTCGTTGGGGTCGAGGCGCTGGTACGCTGGAATCACCCGACACTGGGTCGTCTGGAGCCTTCCGAATTCATCTCCATCGCCGAGGAAAGCCGCTTGATCGTGGAACTGGACCGGTCCACCCTGCGCCGTGCCGCCCGGGAAGTGAGCCGGTACCGACAGCGTTCCGGCCAGGACCTGCGCCTGTCGGTCAACATGTCGCCGATCATGGTCACGCGCGAGGACTTCGTCCAGACACTGCTGGAAACCCTCGAGCAGGAATCCTTTCCGCCGCAGTCGCTCGAGATCGAGATCACCGAGAATCTCCTGCTCAGTGATCGCCAGGACGTGATCGACAAGCTGCACAAGCTGAGCGAAGCGGGCATCCGTATCGCCATCGATGACTTCGGTACGGGGTACTCTTCCCTGAGCTACCTCCAGAAACTCCCCATCAACACCCTGAAGATCGACCGCAGTTTCACCCAACGGTTGAAGAGCTGCGAGGAGGGGTCCTGTATCGTGAACGCGATCATCGCCATGGCGTTGGGTCTGAAGATGGACATCGTGGTCGAAGGGGTGGAAACAGAATCGCAACTCGAGTACCTGAAGACCCTTGGCTGTACGGTCATGCAGGGGTTTCTCTACGGAGAACCCGACACGCTCGAGGCGGCCTGCCATCGCGCGCAGGATGTCCGCGACTGGGCTGCGAGCGTGTCCGGTCTGTAACCGCGGCCGGTGTAGCGCCGCCATTCTGGAACCCTGGCCCGGCAACCTGCCACCCGGCTTCTCCAGTGCCCCCGAATCGGCTAGCATCTCTCGATGAATCAGGATCAGGGTCCGCAGCTGCTGACCGTACCCGCGTCAGCACAGGGACAACGTCTGGACAATTTCCTTTTGCGGCACCTCAAGGGCGTTCCGCGCAGCCTCGTTTATCGGCTCGTGCGCAAGGGTGCCATTCGTGTCAATGGCCGCCGCGCGAAGGCCGAGAACCGGATTTCGGGTGGCGACGAGGTGCGCGTACCGGCGCTGGACAGTCCGCGTGAGGCCGCGGTGGCCGGTGGCCGCACGATCCACGTGCCCGAAGGCATGCTGCGCACCCTGCGCCAGTCCGTGATCCATGAGGACGAAGACTACCTTGTGCTGGACAAGCCGGCCGGCGTGGCGGTGCACGGCGGGAGCGGCCTGGCCTACGGACTCATCGAGGCCATGCGCCTGCTGTATCCCGGTACAGCGCTGGAGTTGGGCCACCGCCTGGATCGCGAGACCAGCGGCTGCCTGATCCTGACCAAGAGTCGTCGCGGTCTGACCGCGTTTCACGATGCGCTGCGTATCGGGGATGTCAGCAAGCGTTACCTGGCCCTCGTCGTCGGGCGTTGGGAGGGGCCGGCGCTGCGCTGTGACCTTCCGATATCCCAGGCGCGTGACGAAACCGGCCGGCGGCAGATGCGTGCGCTGGAAGGCCTGGCAAGCGAGGGCTCGGAGGCATCGGCCCGCAGGGCGACCAGCCTGTTTGCCCCGATCGAGCATTTTCCGGGCTTTACGCTGATGGAGGTCGACATCGGGACCGGTCGGACCCATCAGATCCGTGTGCACGGCAGGGCATTGGGTCACCCGGTGGCCGGGGACCACGATTACGGGGATCCCAAAGCGAACCGGCTCGCGCGGGGCCTGGGCCTGAAGCGCATGTTCCTGCATGCCCAGGCGATCCGTTTTCCCGATTGGCAGGGCGATCCGCTGCTTTTCTCCGCGCCCCTGCCGGCGGATCTCGAGCAGGTCCTGCAGGCCCTTTCGGACCCGGCGAGATGATTCCCCGCAGCGACCGCAACGCCCTGGCCCTGGTTGTATTCGACTGGGACGGGACACTGATGGATTCGATCGGACGGATCGTCCGCTGCCTGCATCTCGCGATTGCCGAGATCGGCGCGCAGCCGCGTAGCGATGCCCAGCTGCGCGACATCATCGGCCTTGGCGTGCGCCAGGCGACCGAGGCCCTGTATCCTGGAGCCGACGACGCCTTCGTGGAGGCCCTCAGCCGTGCCTACCGGCTCTATTACCTGGAGCGCGACACCACGGCGACACCGCTCTACCCGGACGCCGAAGCGATGCTTGCCACATTGGCCGAACGGGGTTATCTGCTGGCGATCGCCACGGGTAAATCGCGCAGGGGCCTCGATGATGCGCTGACCCGCACCGGCCTCTCGCACTATTTTGACGCCACTGCGACCAGTGACGAACATCCTTCGAAGCCCAACCCGGCCATGCTCACGTTCGTGATCGAGCGGCTGGGGATCGATCCCAGGGATGCGATCATGGTGGGGGACAGCACCTACGACCTCCAGATGGCGAACAACCTGCGCGTCGCGGGAGTCGGGGTGACCCACGGGGCCCACGATGCCGAGCGTCTGCGCCGCTGCGGCCCCGCGGCCTTGATCGACCGCCTCGCGGAGTTGCCGCCGTTGCTGAGACAGAGCGGCCATTCCGGCTGAATTTCGGCAGCGCCCGGGTGTCTCTCACGGGGGCTGGGAACGGCATCGTCGGAAGGATGCCGTAATCGCACGCATCAAGACCCGCCGGCACCGCCGGCGATCCAACGTCAACATAAGGATTCATGCATGGCTCTCTGGAACGCGCAGGACAAATCGAATTGGGAACGGGAGACTCTGGAAAAACTGGTCCTGGCCCAGGTTACCGAGCAACGCAGGGCGCGACGCTGGGGCATCTTCTTCAAGCTCTTGGTGTTCATCTACCTGTTCGCGATTCTGTTGCTGATACGCGGCCCGGATCTGGGACTCTCCGACCTGTTCGACCGTGACAAGGAGCCGACGGAACACGTGGCCGTGATCGACATCGAGGGACTGATTGCGAGTGCCACCACCGCGAACGCGGAGGACATCAACAAGACCCTGCGCAAGGCCTTTGAGGACGACGATACCAAGGCCGTGATGCTGCGCATCAACAGCGGTGGCGGCAGTCCGGTCCAGGCCGGCATGATTCACGACGAGATCCGGCGCCTGCGTTCGCTGCATGAGGACATTCCCGTGTACGCGGTCATCTCCGATGTGGGTGCCTCGGGCGCCTACTACATTGCCGTGGCAGCGGACCAGATCTACGCCGACAAGGGCAGTATCGTCGGCTCCATTGGCGTACGGCTCGACAGCTTCGGCCTCGTGGGCCTGATGGAGCGGTGGGGGATCGAACGGCGTCTGTTCACGGCCGGGGAGAAAAAAGGCTTCCTGGATCCATTCCTTCCTCTGCAGGAGGAAGAGGTGGAGCACGTCAAGGGCGTGATCGACCAGATCCACGATCAGTTCATCAACGTGGTGCGCGCGGGGCGCGGAGGCCGGTTGCAGGACAACGGCGAATTGTTCAGCGGGCTGGTCTGGACGGGTAGCGACTCCGTGGAATTGGGGCTGATAGACGGTCTCGGTGACGACCGTACGGTGGCTCGCGACGTGATCGGGATCGAGCGGATGGTCGTCTTCGAACCCAAGCGTACCGCCCTGCAGTTGCTGCTCGACGACCTCGGGGTCGCGATCGGCAGCCGGATCCTGAACTGGGAGACCGCTCCGCAGTGGCGCTAGTGTCCTGTCACACCTCTAATGGCGTCTTCACAGCCCCCGAGCGGTGGCGTGGCTGGCGAAGCGATCGGGTACCGCACTTCTCCGCATGGCCCCAGCCGGGGTCAGTCGTCGAGGCGTGTGACGCGGGCGATGATACCGATGGCGGGATTGTCCAGGTAGAACAGGTCGTCACCGGAGTTCATTCGCTGGCTGCCCCGCACGGGTACCCCGGGCAGCAGGTCCGGGTCGCTACCCACCGCATGGGGTACGTGATAGACGAGATCGGCTTCGAGGTGCAGGAAGCGCCCTACCCAGACCCGCAGTCGCCCCTCCAGTTCGTAGCGTTCCTGCTGCGGCCTGAGCGGGCGCAGGCCGGCTGCGGGGACATCTCCTGGCTCCTCGCCCGGATCCTCCCGTAGCCCGAGATACCGGCCTTCCTGGATGCGTATCCACGATGTGGAGTGAAAATCGCGCCCCCTTTGATCCCACGCCAGGCGCGCGAGCACGCGGCCCTGCCCGGACCGCTCCACCCGGTCGGCGACCCGGTCGAGTTCAAACCCCTTGCGCGACGGCCGGATGGGTCCCTCGCCGATGCCGAAACCCGACAGGTTGACCTGCATGGGGCGGGCGGCGCCTTCCATGAAGCTCCGGCTCTCCGGGCCCAGATGCTCGAAGATCACCAACTCGATCCGGTACTGCCGTCCTACCTGGCCGACCAGTGGAGCTGGGAGCGCCACCAGCAAAGGCAGGGTGGCCAGACGGGTCAGGAAGCGTCTGCGGAGGAGATCAGTCATGGGCATCGGATCCTTGTTCAGGCGGCCTTGCGCTCCGGCGCAAGGTGGTTCAGCAGACGCTCCACGAGGGACACGCGTGCCTGCAGTGTCTTGCAATCGGCGAAGAAGCGGAAGGCCTTGTCGCCATCCAGCTTATAGGCCTTCGGGTCGGACTGGACCAGGCGAATCAGGGCGCCGACATCGACATTGGGCTGTGGTCCGAACAGGAACCGTCCACCCGCAGGGCCGATTTCCAGCTTGCGGATCCCCAACGGCAGCAGTTGCAGACGCAGACGGGTTGCGGCCATCAGCGCGCGCGCCGGCTCCGGCAGCAGGCCGAATCGATCGATCAGTTCGACCTCCAGATCGCGCAGTGCGGCCGCATGCGGTGCGCTGGCGAGGCGCTTGTAGAGGATCAGGCGCGTGTGCACATCCGGAACGTAGTCCTCGGGAAGCAGGGCCGGAAGGCCCAGTTCGACCTCGGTCGCCGCTGCGCCAGTGAACTCGATCTCCGGCAGGTGCCCGGAGCGCAGGGCGTTGACCGCCCGGTTCAACAGGTCGTTGTAGAGTGCAAATCCGACCTCGGTGATCTGTCCGCTCTGTTCCGCCCCGAGCAGTTCCCCCGCACCGCGGATCTCCAGATCGTGGCTGGCCAGCGTGAAGCCCACGCCCAGGTCCTCGAGCGCGGCGATGGCCTCGAGGCGCTTGCGCGCATCCGCTGTCATCGCCTTGGGCGGGGGAGTCAGAAGATAGGCGTAGGCACGGTGGTGCGAACGGCCCACGCGACCGCGCAACTGGTGCATCTGGGCCAGCCCCAGCTTGTCCGCCCGGTTCATGATGATGGTGTTGGCGGTTGGCACGTCGATGCCGGTCTCGATGATCGTGGTGCAGACCAGGACATTGAAACGCCGGTGGTAGAAATCCAGCATCACCTGTTCCAGTTCGCGCTCGCGCATCTGGCCGTGGGCGATGCCGATCCGCGCGCCGGGCAGGAGGTCCTGGAGCCGCTCTGCGGTCCGGCCGATGGTGTCGACCTCGTTGTGCAGGAAATAGACCTGGCCACCCCGGCGGATCTCCCGCAGGCAGGCCTCCTGGATGATCGCGTCGTTCCATTCGTTGACGAAGGTCTTGATCGCCAGCCGGGCGCGCGGCGGCGTGGCGATGATCGACAGATCGCGAAGCCCTGCAAGCGCCATGTTCAGGGTGCGCGGGATGGGAGTCGCGGTCAGGGTGAGCATGTCGACCTCGGCCCGGAGCTTCTTCAGCGACTCTTTGTGGCGTACGCCAAAGCGCTGTTCCTCGTCGACGATCACCAGGCCGAGATTGCGGAACTCCAGGCCGCTCTGCAGCAGTTTGTGGGTACCGATCACGATATCCACCTTGCCGTCGGCCAGGCCCTGCAGTACCGACGCCTGATCTTTCGCGCTACGGAAGCGGGACAGCGACTCGACGCGCACCGGCCAGTCCGCGAAGCGGTCGGAAAAATTCTGATGGTGTTGCTGGGCCAGCAGCGTGGTGGGCACCAGCACCACCACCTGCCGGTCGTTCTGCACCGCCACGAAGGCGGCCCGCATGGCCACCTCGGTCTTGCCGAAGCCGACGTCCCCGCAGACCACGCGGTCCATGGGCTGGCTTGCGGCCATGTCCGCGAGCACGGCGTCGATCGCCTGCGCCTGGTCCGCGGTTTCCTCGAACGGGAAGGCGGCGGCAAACGCGTGATACTCGGGGGTCTCCACGGCGAAGGCCGTCCCCTCGCGTGCGGCGCGTCGCGCGTAGATTTCGAGCAGTTCGGCGGCGACGTCGCGCGCCTTCTCCGCGGCCTTGCGCCGCGCGCGCGACCACTGTTCACTGCCGAGGCGGTGCAGTGGCGCGTGCTCACTGTCGGCACCGGTATACCGGCTGATGAGGTGCAGCGACGACACCGGGACGTAGAGCTTGGCGCCGTCGGCGTATTCCAGTGCCAGGAATTCGCCGGGCTGGCCGCCGATGTCCAGGGTCTGCAGACCCAGGTAACGTCCGACACCGTTCTCTTCGTGCACCACCGGGGCGCCGATGTGCAGATCGTTGAGGTTCTGGATGATGGCATCGGCATCGCGGGTGGGCTTCGCCCGTCGACGCGACTGCATGGCGCGCTCGCCGAACAGGGCCGCCTCGGGCACCACGGCGAGGCTGCCCGGGAGCAGGAAGCCCTCGGATAGCGTCGCCACGGTGAGCATGGCCGGCGCCTTGGACGCGCGGAAGGACGACCAGTCATCGACGGGTTCAGCCACGACGTCGTGTTCGCGCAGCAGCGTGAGCAGGGCTTCGCGTCGGCCCGTGGATTCCGCGGTCAGCAACACGCGGTGTGGGTTCTCGAGAAAGGCGCGCAGCCGTTCTGCGGGTTCCGGCCGACCCTGCTGGATGCTGAGTTCGGGCAGGGGTTCCCGACGGAACACCAGCTGGCGTCCACGGCCGGGGGGCAGTGGCGAGGCCGCCGGGCCCAGCGCAATGCCGGAACACTGACCGAGTGCCCCAGCCAGGGCCTCCTCATCCAGGTACAGCTCGGCCGGGGGCAGCAACGGCCGTTCCGCCTGGTGGCCCAGTTGGTCGTAGCGCGCCAGCACCTCCGCCGCAAACCGGCCGGCAGCACCGGCGATGTCGCCGAACTGCACCACGCGTGCGTCGAGGCAGTAGTCGAACAGGGTGTCCAGGTGTTCGAAGAAGAGCGGCAGGTAGGACTCGACACCGGCCGGCGCCAGTCCCTCGCTCACATCCCGGTAGATGGGATGCCGGGCCGGATCGCCTGAGAAGCGAGCTCGATAACGGCCGCGAAAGACCTTGATCGCCTCCGGGTTCATCGGGAATTCATGGCTGGGCAGTACGTCCAGGTGCTCGATGCGCTCGGTGGAACGTTGGGTCTCCGGATCGAAGTGGCGCAGGGAATCGATCTCGTCGTCCAGGAACTCCACCCGGACGGGCAGCGCCGCACCCATGGGAAAGACGTCCAGGATCTCCCCGCGCACCGCGAACTCGCCGTGCGTGAGGACCTGGTGCACGGCTTGGTAGCCGGCGTCGGTCAGGCTGTCGCGCAGGTGGAGGCGGTTGAGCTTCTGCCCCACGGCCAGGGCCAGGCACTCGCCCTGCAGCCACTGCCGTGGCGGCAGGCGCTGCATCAGGGTCGCTACCGGCACCACCACGAGCCCACGGCGGAGCCCCGACAACCGGTGCAAGGTGCGCAGGCGCTCGGAGATGATGTCTTCGTGGGGGGAGAAGACATCGAAGGGGAGGGTCTCCCAATCCGGAAGGCGCAATACCGGGATGTCGCTGTCCGCTGCAAAGAACCGCCATTCGGCGATCCACTGGTCGGCGGCCTCGGTGCTTTCGGTGATGACGAGCAGCGGGTGCTGGAAACCCTCGGCGGCCTGTGCAAGGGCCAGGACAGCAGGGGTGAAACCCAAATCCGCCCAGGTCTCGAATCCGGATATGGGTAGACGCCCGGGTTTCAGGGGGTCTCGGGCGGCGTCAGGCATGTGGTATTCACTGGTTTGAAGAAAGTGCCGGGCATTATACGGGCAAGGTACCTGCGCGCGGACCGGATACTGGGCCGCCGGGTCGCGTTTGGCATTCGCGCCGTCTCGCCACGGCCGTTTCCGCTACACCGGCGGCCGTCCCATCCAGGGCGGTCGCCGGGTCATGGATCAACGGCTTTCCGCCGTCCCACAGGAGTTCATTCCCAGCAGGCTGTAGGCGGGGCACCAGCGCATGAGGCCGGTGGCCAGGGGAATGATGCCGAGCAGACCCCACAGGGTTTGTGGTCCGATGAAGACCAGGGCCAGAAGGATGACGCCGACCGCGATGCGCAGACCGCGGTCGATGGTACCGACGTTCAGGGTGTGTTTCAGATTCACTGAGGTCGCTCTCCGGGTTGGTGGGAATTCGTTCGATCACCCGTGCCTCCTTCGGTTCAATCGATGAAGCGGCGCAACAGGCCCTCATAGGCGTCGATGCGGCGGTCCCGAAGGAAGGGCCACTGCCGCCGGACCTGCTCGGTACGTGCCGGGTCGATTGCCGATGTGAGGATCTGGGGGGCATCCGTCCCCGCCCGGGCCAGGAATTCTCCCTGGGGTCCGGCGATGAAACTGGAGCCCCAGAAGTCCGCGCCCGCCGTGGTTCCGCCAGGATCGGGTTCGAAGCCGACGCGGTTGCAGGCCAGCACCGGAAGATTGTTCGCGACGGCATGTCCGCGCTGAACGGTGATCCAGGCCTCGCGCTGCCGTGTCCGCTCCTCCGGGGTATCGCCAGGATCCCAGCCAATGGCGGTCGGGTAGATCAGGAGCTCGGCTCCGGCAAGGGCCATCAGGCGCGCCGCCTCGGGATACCACTGATCCCAGCAGACGAGCACTCCCAGGCGCCCTACGGAGGTATCGATGGGTTGAAAGCCGAGATCCCCCGGGGTGAAGTAGTACTTCTCGTAGTACCCGGGATCATCGGGGATGTGCATCTTCCGGTAGCGCCCCGCGAGCCGTCCGTCACGTTCGAAGACCACCGCGGTATTGTGATAGATCCCCGCGGTGCGCCGCTCGAACAGGGAACCGACCAGCACCACCCCGTGTTCCCGCGCCATCGCCCCCAGGGCTTCGGTGGAGGGACCGGGTACCGGTTCGGCCCGGTCGAACTCCGCCGGCGTTTCCACCTGGCAGAAATAGGGGCCGGTGTGAAGCTCGGCAAGGACCACGAGATCGGCCCCGGCCGCCGCAGCCTCGGACACGGCCGCGGCAGTCGCGGTGAGGTTGCTCTGGCGGTCGTTGGCGTTGCGGTGCTGGATCAAAGCGACGTGCATCGGATCACCGTACGGGCTGTTGCCGGGATTCAGGGCGGGAGGACGCCCAGGGGGAATTGCATGGTGAGGCAATGCAGACTGCCGCCCTGTCGGATGAGTTCACGACAGTCGATGCCGACCACACTGCGCCCCGGGAAGGCCGCGCCGAGACGCTCCAGTGCCAGCCCGTCGGCAGGGTCATCGTAGACGGGTACCAGTACCGCTTCGTTGATGACCAGGAAGTTCGCATGGGTCGCAGGCAGGCGCCGGCCCTCGTCGAAACTCGGTGCGGGGAGGGGCAGGGGAACGAGGGTGTAGGGCTCACCCGTGGCCTGCCGGAACTGCGCGAGTTGTTCGGCCATCCGCTGCAACCCATGGTGCTGGGGATCCGCGCTGTCATCGCATTCCACGTAGGCGATGGTCACGCCGTCACAAAAGCGGGCGAGGGTGTCGATATGACCGTCGGTGTCATCGCCCTCGAGATGCCCGTGATCAACCCAGAGGAGCCGTTGCGCACCGAGATGCTGCATCAGCCGATCCGCGATGTCATCCCGGGACAGTTCCGGGTTGCGGGTGGGCGTCAGCAGGCATTGGCTGGTGGTCATGATCGTGCCCGCGCCATCCGATTCGATGCTGCCACCCTCCAGCACCAGATCGATCTCCTCGACGGGGACCACGCCGAAGCGTCCCTGAGCGGCCAGGTTCCGGGTCAGCAGGTTGTCGTGCTCCGCCGGGAACTTCCCGCCCCACCCATTGAAGGAAAAATCGAGCAGAAGGGGCTCGCCGTGCTCCACGACCGTGAGGGGTCCGTGGTCACGAGCCCAGGTGTCGTCGGCCCTGGCGATGCCCAGCTGGACCCGGTCGAGGTCGGCCCCGGCTTGAGCGAGGAGGGAGAGTACGTGGACGCGGTGATCGTTGTCCTGGCAGACCACCAGCAGGGACTCATGACGTGCGATCGTTGCCCCGATGGCTGCAAAGACCGGTTCCACGGCATCCAGGCGCGACAACCAGTCCGTGCCCGCGTGCGGCCAGGTGAGTTGCACCCCGCTCTGGGGCTCCCATTCGGCGGGCAGCCTGCGTGCGGATGCTTCCGGGGTCACCGGGGCTGGGGTGTGTGGGGGCCGTGCACTACGCTATGCAGGACGAACGTGCCCTCGAACACCACGGAAAATCCATCATAGTCCCAGCGTGTGATGGGCGGCTGCCGCGGCGCGCCGCCACCAACGGTGGCGAAGCGTTCCATGGGCTGCCCGTGACGCGCGACCACGTGGCTCTGGTGCTGTCCGCGTGTGGGCAATCCGGGCTCCGTCATCACGGAATAGCTTCCCGGCGCGATCTTCAGTACTTCGGCCTGGGCCAACGGGGCGGCGACCAGCATCAGGGCCAGCGGGGCGACCAGTATCCAGCGGGGATTCATTCTCCCGGGCATGCGCGCTCTCCTCCTCAATCGTCTTTCGGAATCATAGCACTGAGGCCGGGTTCAGAGGGAAATCGCGTGCGGTCGAGCCGCATCGGCCCCGGGGCAGGCTGGGATGCCGGGTTTCGGCGTACGCGTAAGGCAATGGTAGGCGCGCCGTCTCCCCTCTGGCATGATTCCGCCATGTTCAAGCCACTCCCGATTGCCATCGGTCTGCGTTATACGCGGGCCAAGCGGCGAAACCACTTCATTTCCTTCATCTCCGTCGTGTCGATGATCGGACTGATCCTGGGCGTCACGGCCCTGATCACCGTTCTCTCGGTCATGAACGGCTTCGAGCGCGAGTTGCGTGAGCGCATTCTGGGTATGGCTTCGCATGCCACCATCCAGGCCTTCGACGGTTCCCTTCGAAACTGGCGGGATCTCTCGCAGCAGGTCGAGGACGAAGATCCCCGGGTTCTTGCTGTTGCGCCGTATGTCTCCGGCGAGGCGATGCTCAGCGCCTTCGGCAATATCTCCGGAGCCTTGGTGCGGGGAATCGATCCGGAATCGGAGCAGCGCGTGGCACGGATCGGGGAACACATGATCCGGGGTAGCCTCGCGGACCTCGAGGCCGGCGCCTTTCGTGCGGTCCTGGGTAACGAGCTTGCGCTGCAACTTGGAATCCGCGTCGGCGACAGCGTCGTGCTGATGGCACCTCAGGCCAGCGTCACCCCGGCCGGTGTGCTGCCGCGGATGCGTCGCTTCGAGGTCGCCGGGCTGTTCGAGGTAGGCATGTACGAGTTCGATCGCGGCACCGCGTTCATCCACCTCGACGATGCCCGGGCGGTATTCCAGACGGGCGAGGGTGTGACCGGACTGCGCCTGCGCCTGAGTGACATGATGCAGGCCGGCATGATCAGCCGGGACGTGGCCCGTTCGCTGGACGGGATGTTCCGGGTTTCCGACTGGACCCAGCAGCACGCCAACCTCTTTCGCGCGATTCAGATGGAGAAGATCGTGATGTTCATCATCCTGTCGCTGATCGTCGCAGTGGCGGCATTTAATATCGTATCGACGCTGGTGATGCTGGTGACCGACAAGCAGTCGGACATCGCCATCCTGCGGACCCTCGGGCTGAAGCCCTCCGCGGTCATGCTCGTGTTCATCGTGCAGGGAGTCATCATCGGCGCGGTTGGCGTGATGCTCGGCGTGGTCGGCGGCGTCAGCCTGGCCCTGAACATCGACGTGGTGGTCCCGTTCATCGAACGCGTGACCGGAACGCAATTCCTGGCGGCCGACGTGTACTACATCGATGAACTGCCCAGTGATCTGCGCTTTCAGGACGTGCTGCGCATCAGCGGCCTGGCGTTCGTTCTGACCCTTCTGGCCACGCTCTTTCCGGCGTGGCGGGCAGCCCGCACGCGGCCGGCCGAGGCCCTGCGCTATGAGTGAAGCAGAAATGGTACTCGAGGCCCGGGGTCTGGAACGGCGCTTTCGCGAGGGCAGTCTCGACGTCAGTGTGCTGAGTGGGGTCGACCTGCAGATCCGGCGCGGCGACCAGCTGGCGATCGTGGGGGTCTCGGGCTCGGGCAAGAGCACCCTGCTGCAGCTGTTGGGCGGACTCGACCTGCCGACCGCGGGGAGCGTGACCGTATTCGGCCAGGACTGGTCGCGGATCAGCGATGCCCGTCGCGGCACCCTGCGCAACCTGCACATCGGCTTCGTCTACCAGTTCCATCATCTGCTTCCGGAATTCACCGCCCTGGAAAACGTGGCGATTCCATTGATGATCCGAGGCGAAACGACGCGGAAGGCCAAGACGGAGGCCGCCGAGTGGCTGGCCCGTGTCGATCTCGCGGACCGGGCTGCGCACAAGCCCTCCGAGCTATCGGGCGGCGAACGACAGCGGGTGGCGATCGCGCGGGCCATGGTCACCCATCCCGCGGTCATCCTGGCCGACGAGCCAACGGGTAACCTGGACCGCGACCGGGCGCAGCGGGTCTTCTCTTTGTTGCAGGAGATGAATCAGGCGAGCGGCAGTGCGTTGGCACTGGTCACCCACGACCCGACCCTGGCGGCGCGCATGGACCGCACTGTGCACTTGGTGGATGGTTTGCTGACGGAGGCCTGATCAGCGATTTTCGGGATCGGGCTTCGCCCTGTAGGGATTGTGCTGGCTCTTGATCAGGCGACGCCGCAGGCGTGCGCGCCGGATCTTCAGGCGCTCCATCACGCTGAACCACCAGAGGACGCGGATCACCAGATATCCCGCAGCGGATGCGACCACGGCCAGCACCAGGCTGCCGGTCACCAGGGGCTTCCAGATCGTCAACAGATCCCCGGTGAACCAGTCCATGGTCATCTCCACGCGAAATGAGCGCCTGGGTTCGTTGAGGATCCAGCGCCCGATGGTGTAGGCGGTATAGAATATGGGCGGCATGGTCAGGGGATTGGACACCCAGACCAGCAGTACCGAGATGGGCAGGTTGACGCGTGCCCAGATGGCGATCGCGGCCGCGAGCAGCATCTGCATCGGTATGGGCAGGAAGGTCACGAAGAGTCCCACGGCAAAGGCACCAGCGACGGAGCGCCGGTTCAGATGCCACAGATCAGGCGCGCGCAGGCGCGGACCCAGCATTTCCAGGGCGCGGTGGCCCCGGACCGATTCATAGGCCGGGAACCAACTCTTGATGAACTTTTTCGCCATGGATCCATGGGCGCGCTACGGCGCGCGGGTAATTGCGTCAAGGGCGACCGCCAAGCCCGGCTTGGCCCCGCGGGTGAGGGCTCGCGGCATCATATTTGCGTTCCGCGCGGGATGGAACCTTGATCCTGTTCGCCGGCGCTGTGGTGCTGGGGGCTCTGGCACTGCACCTGCTGCCAACCCTGCCCGAATGGCCCTGGGCGATCCTGGCACTGCCGGCCCTGGGGCTCACCTGGCACCGGTTCACACGCCCGATGGCCGGGTTTCTTCTCGGATGCGGGCTTGCAGGGTTCCACGCTCAGGCGTGGCTGGAACGCGCCGTGCCCGAAGCCCTTACGGGCACTGAGGTCACGGTCATCGGCGCGGTTCACGGTCTTCCGGACCACGGATCGCGCCGTTCGCGGTTTGTACTCACGATCGATGAGACTATCACCGCCCCGGCCGCATTCCGGGCGGAACGCCTGCGCGTGACCCTTTATCCCGCCGATCCGCGCCTCTTGCCGGGCGACCGTGTCCGGGTCACCCTGCGCCTGCGCCCGCCCCGGGGGTTGCATAATCCTGGTGGGTTCGACTACGCGGCATGGCTTTATCGTGCCGGTATTCATGGGCTGGCGAGCGTTCGGGGAAGCCTGGAGCACATCGAGGGCGCGCCCACAAGGCGCGCAACCCAGGACCTGCACCGGTTGCGCGCGGCGGTGCGGGATGCGATGCGCGTGGCCCATCCCGATGCGCGGCACCCTGGCGTGATGCAGGCATTGGTCATCGGCGACCGGGGCGCGATGGACTCCGAGGATTGGCGCCGCTTTCTGCATACCGGAACGAATCATCTGATGGCCATCTCCGGGCTGCACGTCGGGCTGGTGGCCGGTTTTGCCCTGCTGCTGGGACGCGGCGCGTGGCGAAGACTGCCCTGGTTGCGCCGGGCCCTTCCGCTTGACTGGTTCGGTGCCCTGGTTGCGATGGCCGCGGCTGCGGCCTACGCCGCGCTCGCGGGCTTCAGCATTCCGACGCAGCGGGCGCTGGTCATGCTGATACTTGTGAGTGTAGCGGTCCTGGCACGGCGCGACCCGCTTTCCTGGCGCGTCTACGCCGGTGCGTTGATCCTCGTGGTGGCGGTCGCACCCGCCAGCGTCCTCGCCCCCGGCTTCTGGTTCTCCTTCGGCGCCGTGGCGGTGATCCTGGTCCTGATCCAGGGACGGGTTCACCCGCCGGGGCCGAAAGGGTGGCTGCGGATCCAGGTAATCTTGGCCGTCGCCCTGTTGCCGCTCAGTCTCGCCTGGTTCCAGTTGGGCTCCTGGATCGCGCCGGTGGCCAACCTGGTGGCGGTGCCTGTCGTCAGCTTCATGGTATTGCCGGTGTTGCTCGCGGGCGCGGGCCTGGCGCTGGTCTGGGCACCCCTGGGCGGCCCGTTGCTGTGGTGGGCAGATACCTGGCTCGCGCTGCTGCTGTGGGTGCTGGAGCTTCTTCTTGCCGTACCGGGCGCGGTCGCGGAGATGGCCGTGCCCTGGCCTGGCGCGGTTTTGGGGGGACTGGGGGTGATCCTGCTTCTGTTCCCGCGCGCACGGAACCTTCTGCCCTGGGTGGGACTGGCCTGCCTGCCGCTGGCATTGCCCCTGTCGCCACCGATCGCCGAGGGCGAGTTCCGGGCCGAGATGCTGGACGTCGGGCAGGGGCTTGCGGTGGTCGTCCACACGCGCAGGCACACCCTCGTGTACGACGCTGGACCAGCCTGGGAAGACGGCTTTGATTCGGGGTCGGCGGTGGTCCTGCCTGCGTTGCGCCGGCACGGCGTGCGCGGCATCGACCGGATCCTAGTCAGCCACGAGCACATGGACCATCGTGGGGGAGTCGCGGTCATTGCATCGGGCCTGCCGGTGCGGGAGATCCTGAGCCGCCGTGGTGAGACCGTTGTGGGGGAGGCGGCCTGCGAGGCCGGCATGGTCTGGGAATGGGACGGAGTGCGTTTCGCGACCCTGCACCCGCCCCCGTTCTGGGACAGCAGCAACGCCGCCTCCTGCGTGCTTGCGGTGCAGGGTCGGCACGGTCGCCTCCTGCTCACGGGCGATCTGGAGGGCCTGGGGGAGAGCGTGTTGGTGCGCGCCATGGGCGACCGCTTGCGCACCGATGTGCTGCTGGTGCCGCATCACGGTGCCGGGGGGGTGCTGAGCCGTGGTCTGCTCGAGGCCGCCGCTCCCGCAGTTGCCTGGGTGAGCAGCGGCTTCGACAACCGCTTCGGACATCCGACCCCGGATGTGCGGGAGCGGCTGGATGCGCGCTGCATTCCCCTGTTCGATACCTCGGAACGGGGCGCGATCTGGCTGGAAACAGGCCCCGGCGGCATCCGGCTTGGATCGGGCAGCCGGGTCGAGAACCGGCGTTTCTGGCACCCTTTGGTTTCCCCGGCACCATCCCCTCCCGAGCATTGCCGGGACGAGAGACTGAGCGCCCCGCTGGGGCCGCGAAACAGCGGTGCCATGTAGAATGAAGGTATGAACCCGCTCCTGCCAGACACCATCCGCCCCATCCGCTTCGAAGACGGGGTCCTCTACCTGTTGGACCAGCGCCGGCTGCCGGGGGAGACCCGGGAGAATGGCTACACGGAGCCGCAGGCCGTCGCGACGGCCATCCGCGACATGGTGGTGCGCGGGGCGCCGGCCATCGGCATCGCCGCGGGTTTCGGCGTCGTGCTCGCCTGCGCGGCGGCGCGCAAGCGACCGGGGGATTCCTGGCGGGCGGAGGTCGATACCGCGATGGAGCGACTGGCGGCGTCGCGCCCAACTGCGGTGAACCTGTTCTGGGCATTGGACCGGATGCGGCGGGTACTGGACGGCTGTGCGTCCGCGGATGAAGCCTGTGCGGCGTCCCTGGCCACGGCGCAGGCCACGCTCGACGACGACATTGCCGCCAACCGACGCATGGGCCAACTGGGCGCGGCCCTGATCACACCCGGCCGTGCGGTCCTGACCCATTGCAACACGGGATCCCTGGCCACCGGAGGGTTCGGTACGGCGCTGGGGGTGATCCGTTCAGCCTGGGCCGGCGGGCGCGTCACCGAGGTGTTCGCCGACGAGACACGTCCCTGGCTCCAGGGCGCGCGTCTCACGGCCTGGGAGTTGGTACAGGATGGCATTCCGGTGCGACTGCTCTGCGAGGGCGCGGCGGCCAGCCTGTTGCGCTCCGGTGGGGTGGGCTGGGTGATCGTCGGGGCCGACCGTATCGCGGCCAACGGCGACACCGCCAACAAGATTGGTACCTATGGATTGGCGGTGCTGGCGCGGGAACACGGCGTGGGCTTCATGGTTGCGGCGCCGGTGAGCACGATCGACTTCGGTATGGAGGATGGCTCGGGAATCCCAATCGAGATACGGCCCGAATCCGAGGTGCTGGAACTTGCCGGGCAGCAGGTTGCCGCCCGTGGCGCCCGGGCCTGGAACCCGGCCTTCGACGTGACCCCGGCCCGGTTGATCGATGCCATTGTGACGGAGCACGGCGTGGTGCGGCGGCCGGACCGGCAGAGCCTGGCGTCGCTCGGCAGGGGGCTCCCAGGCTGAGAGGACAAGGAGGGCGCGCCGCGCGTGCCCTGCTATGGTAGAATTCCGGGTTTAACCTCCCCGGAAAATGCCGCAAGCCTATGGCCGAATTCGCCAAGGAAGTATTCCCGGTCAATCTCGAAGACGAGATGCAGCAGTCCTACCTCGATTACGCGATGAGCGTCATCGTTGGCCGGGCGCTTCCCGACGTCCGCGACGGCCTCAAGCCCGTCCATCGGCGGGTGCTGCACGCGATGCGGGAACTCGGAAACGAGTTCAACAAGCCGTACAAGAAGTCGGCCCGCGTGGTCGGTGACGTGATCGGCAAATACCACCCGCACGGCGACAGCGCCGTGTACGATGCCATCGTGCGCATGGCCCAGCCCTTCTCGATGCGCTACATGCTCGTGGATGGGCAGGGCAACTTCGGTTCGGTCGACGGTGACGCGCCCGCGGCCATGCGTTACACCGAAGTGCGCATGTCCCGCATCGCGCAGGAACTGCTCGCGGATATCGACAAGGAGACGGTCGATTTCGCCGCCAACTACGACGGCTCCGAGCACGAGCCATCGGTGCTGCCGAGCAGGTTTCCGAACCTGTTGGTCAATGGTTCCGCCGGAATCGCCGTCGGCATGGCGACCAACGTGCCCCCGCACAACCTCGGTGAGGTCATCGACGCCTGCGTTGCCCTGATCGACGATCCCGAGATTGGGGTCGATGGCCTGATGGAATACCTGCCAGGCCCGGATTTCCCGACCGCGGCCATCATCAACGGTGCCGACGGCATCCGCGATGCCTACCGCACCGGTCGCGGGCGTGTGTACATTCGGTCCCGCACACACATGGAGCCGCTGGAAGGCGGGCAGCGCGAGGCGATCATCGTCACCGAGCTGCCGTACCAGGTAAACAAGGCCCGGCTGATCGAGAAAATTGCCGAACTGGTAAAGGAGCGCAAGCTCGAGGGCATCAGCGAGCTGCGCGACGAGTCCGACAAGGACGGCATGCGCATCGTGATCGAATTGAAGCGCGGCGAGATACCGGAGGTGGTCCTCAACCACCTGTTCATGCATACCCAGATGCAGAACGTCTTCGGCATCAATATGGTCGCGTTGGTCGAGGGCCAGCCGAAACTGCTGGACCTGCGCCAGATTCTGGAGGCCTTCCTGCGCCACCGCCGCGAGGTGGTGACCCGGCGCACCATCTTCGACCTGCGCAAGGCGCGGGAACGGGCGCATATTCTCGAAGGACTGGCGATTGCGCTCGCGAACATCGACGAGATCATCGCACTGATCCGGGGCGCACCGAGCCCGGCCGAGGCGAAGGCCGGCCTGTTGGCCAGGACCTGGGCTCCCGGTGGCGTTACCGCGATGCTGGATCGTGCCGGAGCCCGCGCCTCGCGCCCGGAGGACCTGGCCGCGGAGTTCGGGCTCTCGGGTGACGGTTATCGTCTTTCGGAAGGCCAGGCCCAGGCGATCCTGGATCTCCGCCTGCACCGACTGACCGGGCTCGAGCAGGACAAGATCCTCGACGAGTACCGGCAATTGCTGGACCAGATCGAGGACCTGCTGGATATCCTCGGATCCGGCGAGCGCCTGCAGGAGGAGATCCGTAACGAACTCCTCGCCGTGCGCGAGCAGTACAACGATGCCCGTCGCACCGAGATTCGGGCGGCCCACACCAACCTGACCCTGGAGGACCTGATCGGGGAAGAGGACGTGGTGGTCACGCTGTCCCACGCCGGGTATGTCAAGTACCAGCCGGTAACGTCCTACCGGGCACAGCGCCGTGGTGGGCGGGGCAAGGCCGCGACCAGCTTCCGCGAGGAGGATTTCATTGACCGGCTTGTGGTGGCCAACACGCATGACACCATCCTGTGCTTCTCCAGCCGTGGCCGGGTCTACTGGATCAAGGTCTACGAACTGCCCCAGGGCAGCCGGGCCGCGCGCGGCAAACCCATCGTGAATCTGCTGCCATTGGAGGCGAACGAGCGCATCAACGCCATCCTTCCCGTGCGCAGCTATGGCGAAGATCAATTCGTCTTTATGGTGACCACGTCGGGCACGGTCAAGAAGACCCCACTGACCGATTTCTCGCGGCCCCGCAGTACCGGCATCATCGCGGTAGACCTGCGCGAGGGGGATCGGCTGGTCGATGTGGCGCTGACCGACGGCACCCGCGACGTGATGCTGGTCACCTCGGGTGGAAAGGCAGTGCGCTTCCCCGAAACGGATGTGCGCGCGATGGGGCGGACAGCCTGTGGTGTGCGCGGCGTGCGCATGGAGGATTCGCAACAGGTCATCGCCCTGCTCATCGTGGACGAGGGCTCGGCGCTGTTCGCCAGCGAGTTTGGCTTCGGCAAGCGCACCCGCTTCGACGAATTCCCGGTGCACCGGCGAGGTGGCCAGGGCGTGATTGCGATGCAGTGCGCGGGGCGCAATGGGACGCTGGTCGGCGCGGCCCGGGTGCTGGATGATCACGAGGTCATGTTGATCACCGACGGCGGCACGCTGGTGCGAACGCCGGTGGAGCAGATTCCGCTGATCGGGCGCAACACCCAGGGCGTAAGGCTGATCCGCCTTGGCGAAGGCGAGCGGCTGGTGGAGCTGGCCCGTGTCGAGAAACTGCAGGGAGAAGACGACCCAGAGAATGGCGACGGGTTGCCAGACGGGCCCGAAGCGGACGCACCAACCAGGGACGACTCCGGGGCGGATGCCGGCGGAGCGGACAACGGAGACCAAGAATGAGTCGAGTGTTCAACTTCAGTGCAGGGCCGGCCGCTCTTCCGGAGTCGGTGCTGCAGCGGGCGCAGGCGGAATGGATGGATTTCCGTGGGGCCGGTATGGCGGTGATGGAGATGAGTCATCGCGGCAAGACCTTCATGGCGGTCGCGGAAAAGGCGGAGCGAGACCTGCGCACGCTGCTGGGGGTTCCCGAGGACTACGCGGTGCTGTTCCTGCAGGGCGGGGCGACCGGCCAGTTTGCGGCAGTACCTCTGAACCTGCGGAACGGCAGCCAGGGCATGGATTACATCGATACCGGGGCCTGGTCAGGCAAGGCGATCAAGGAGGCCCAGAAGTACGGGCCGGTCAATATCGTAGCGAGCAGCCAGAGCCACGGCTATGCGTCGATCCCCGATCCGGCGACCTGGACGCTGGACCCGGATGCCGCCTACGTGCACTACACGCCGAACGAGACCATCGGCGGCGTGGAGTTCCACTTCGTGCCCGACAGCGGCACGGTACCACTGGTCGCGGACATGTCCTCGACCATCCTGTCGCGCCCCCTGGATGTCTCCCGCTACGGCGTGATCTACGCCGGTGCACAAAAAAATATCGGGCCGGCCGGCCTGACCCTGGTGATCGTGCGCAGGGATCTCCTCGCCCGCAAGTCGCCGGCGGTCCCCGCCGTCTTCGACTACGCCCTGCAAGCGAAGAACGACTCCATGTACAACACGCCCCCGACGCTGGCCTGGTATCTGTCCGGCCTGGTGTTCGAGTGGCTGCTGGAGCAGGGCGGTCTTGCCGCGATGGGGGAGGTCAACCAGCGCAAGGCGGGCAAGCTCTACCACTTCGTGGACAACTCCGAGTTCTATCGCAACCCGGTGGAACCTTCGGCCCGCTCCTGGATGAACGTGCCGTTCATTCTGGCCGACGACGCCCTCGACGGCAGCTTCCTGAAACAGGCTGCGGATGCCGGTTTGTCCGGCCTGAAGGGACACCGTTCAGTGGGCGGCATGCGGGCAAGCATCTATAACGCTGTGCCTGAGGCCGCCGTGGACACCCTCGTCGAATTCATGGCCGACTTCGAGCAACGACACGCCTGATCAGGGACACAGCATGTTTCGCATACAGACCTTCAACAACATCGCCGTGCGCGGCCTGAACCGGTTTCCACGCGAGCAGTACGAGGTGGCATCCAGTCTGCAGGAGCCGGACGCGATCATGCTGCGTTCCCACAACCTGCACGAGACCCCGATTTCCGCGTCTGTGAACGCCGTGGGACGTGCCGGCAGCGGAGTGAACAACATTCCGGTCGAGACGTTGTCCGAGCGGGGCGTGGCGGTCTTCAACGCACCCGGCGCAAACGCCAACGCGGTCAAGGAACTCGTCATTGCCGGCTTGCTGCTGGCGGCGCGGAATCTGATTCCCGCAAACGAATATCTGCGGGGACTGGACCCGAGCGACCCCGATTTCCAGAAACGGGTGGAGGACGGCAAGAAGCGGTTCGTAGGCTTCGAACTCCCGGGCCGAACCATGGGGGTGATCGGCCTTGGGGCGATCGGAGTGAAGATCGCCAATGCGTCACGCGCTCTGGGGATGAGCGTGATCGGTTACGACCCCAAGATCACCGTGGAGAGCGCGTGGCGGCTGGAGGCGGACGTGGATCGGGCGCGCACCGTGGACGCTGTGATCAGTCAGGCCGATGTGATCACCTTTCACGTTCCGCTGAACGATCAGACCCGTAACATCCTGGATGCCACGCGGGTCGGTTCCCTGAAACCGGGTGCGATCGTGATCAACCTGGCGCGTGAGGGTGTGGTCGACGATGTGGCGCTCTGCGCAGCCCTGGACGCCGGGAAGATCCATGCCTACGTGACGGACTTCCCAGCGCCGGCACTGCTCGGGAACTCACGGGTGATCATGCTGCCGCATCTGGGCGCGTCCACGGTCGAGTCCGAGGAGAACTGCGCGGTGATGATCGCGGATCAACTGCGCGATTATCTGGAACACGGAAACGTGCGCAATGCCGTCAACCTTCCCGCTTTGTCCCTGGAGCGCAAGGGAGCCGCCCGGCTGGCCATCGTCAACCGCAACCTGCCTGATCGGGTGGGTCAGATCTCGCGTGCCCTGGGGCAGAAGAACGTCAATATCGTGCACATGGTCAACGAATCCCGGGGCGATCTGGCCTACACGCTGCTGGACGTCGAGACCCCCATCGACGCGGCGACCGCCGAGGCCATCGCCGGAATCGATGGGGTTCTTCGCTCCCGGGTCCTGTAGTGGCGGACTCCGCCGATCTCGAACGTCTGCGTGAACGCATCGACCGGATCGATGCCGAGTTGCTGCGCCTGCTGAGCGAGCGGGCTAGCTGCGCGGAAGAGGTCGCGTCCGTCAAGCGCAACGCGGGCGATCCGCGGTTCTACCGTCCGGAGCGGGAGGCCGTCATCCTCCGGCAGGTACGCGAACGGAACCCGGGGCCGCTGCCCGATGATGCCCTCGTGCGCCTCTTCCGCGAGATCATGTCGGAGTGCCTGGCGCTGGAGGAACCCCTGCAGGTCGCCTATCTGGGACCCGAGGGAACCTTCACACACCTGGCTACACGCAAGCACTTCGGACAGGCCGCGACCCTCCGGCCGCTCGGCGCCATCGATACCGTCTTCGGAGATGTGGAGTCGGGCCGGGCCCATTTCGGCGTGGTGCCCATCGAGAACAGCACCGAGGGGGTGGTGACCCACACCGTCGACTGTTTCATGGAGTCACCGCTGCTCATCTGTGGCGAGGTGGTCCTGCCGGTACAGCATCATTTGCTGTCACGCAGCGAGGGCCTGGAAGACATACAGGTGGTGATGGCCCACCCGCAGGCCCTCGCACAGTGCAGGCAGTGGCTGGACCGGGAACTGCAGGGAGCGGAACGCCGTCATGCCCCCAGCAATGGGCGCGCCGCGCAGGATGCCGCCGAACAGCCCGGCGCTGCGGCGATTGCCAGCGAGGTCGCGGCGGAGCGCTACGGCCTGAAGATCCTGGCCAGGAACATCCAGGACCGTAGCGACAACACGACCCGCTTTCTGGTGGTCGGGCGTCTGGAGACGGCCAGCACCGGGCAGGATCGAACCTCGATCATGCTCAGCACTACCAACAAGCCGGGCTCCCTGTTTGGTCTGCTGAAGCCCATTGCCGATGCCGGGATCAGCCTCACCCGCATCGAATCGCGCCCCTCGCGCTGCGTGAACTGGGACTACGTGTTCTTCCTGGATCTGGTGGGCCACCAGGCGGATCCGGCCGTCGCGGCCTGTCTCGCCCAACTTCGCAAGAGTGCGGAAATGCTCAAGATCCTTGGCAGCTATCCGCAGGCGGCCACCTAGTGGGACGTTCCACGATCCAATCCGCCCGCAAGAAGCCCCCGGTGATGCGTCCTCAACCAAAAGGATACCAAGCACATGGTTGATTTCACTGTCCTGGCCGTGCCTGGTGTCCGGGCACTCAGGCCCTATGAACCCGGTAAGCCGGTGGCCACCCTGGAACGGGAATTGGGCATCCGTGACGCGGTGAAACTAGCCTCCAACGAGAACCCCCTCGGTCCGAGCCCACGCGCCCTGGCAGCGATCCGGGCGGTGCTGGGCGAACTGCATATCTACCCGGACGGCAATGGCTTCGCTCTCAAACAGGCCCTGGCGGATCGGCATGGCGTGGTCCCCGAGCAGATCACTCTGGGTAATGGATCCAACGAGATCCTTGAGCTGGTGGCGCGGACGTGGCTGGCCCCGGGACGCAATGCCGTATTCTCGGAACACGCCTTCGCAGTGTACCCGTTGGTGGTTCAGGCCGTGTCCGCGGAGGGTCGGGCGGCCGGCGCCCTGCCAGCGGATTCCAGTCAGCCGTTTGGCCACGACCTCGAAGCGATGCTCGCGCGGGTGGATGCCAATACGCGTGTGGTCTTTGTCGCCAACCCGAACAATCCCACCGGCACCTGGGTGTCGGCAGAGGCCCTGGAGGGGTTCCTGTCCCGGATCCCGGCGGAGACACTGGTCGTGGTCGACGAGGCCTACGCGGAATACGTGGAGGCGACGGACTATCCGGATACCACGCAGTGGATTCAGCGCTTTCCCAACCTGCTGGTCACCAGGACCTTCTCGAAGATCCACGGGCTTGCCGGACTGCGTCTCGGCTACTCCGTGTCCTCGATCGGAGTGGCCGAGCTGCTCAACCGGGTGCGGCAACCGTTCAATGTGAATTCCCTGGCCCAGGCAGCCGGTTTGGCTGCGCTGGGCGACGCCGGACACGTGGCGGAAAGCGTTCGGGTCAACCGTGAGGGGCTTGCCCAGGTGGCGGCCGCACTCCGTGAGCGGGGCCTGGACTTCATCCCCTCGGTCGGAAACTTCATCACCTTCGACGTGCGCCAGCCCCCGGGGCCGGTGTACGAACAGCTGTTGCGCGAGGCTGTGATCGTTCGACCCGTGGCCAACTACGGTCTCCCGACTCATCTGCGCGTGACCATTGGCACCAGGGATGAGAATGATCGCTTCCTTGGTGCCCTCGACAGTGTGCTGAAGGCATGATCCAGCGGCTCGTCATCTTCGGGGTCGGCCTGATTGGTGGGTCCCTGGCCCTATCGCTGCGCGAGGCGGGCGCGGTTGCCGAGGTGGTGGGCTGTTCGCGCAACCCCGCGAACCTCGAGGAGGCGGTGCGCCTGGGCGTGATCGACCGCTGGACCACGAACCCGGTCGAGGCCTGCCAGGATGCCGACGTCGGCGTGCTCGCGGTGCCGCTGGGGTCGATGCAGGGGCTGGCTGCGGCCATCGCCACGCATTGGCCGGCCCAGGCCACATTGACCGATGTCGGCAGCAGCAAGCAGGCTGTCATCGAGGCGGTCCGTGCCGGTTTCGGACATTTGCCCCGCAATTTCGTGGCGGGCCACCCGATCGCGGGTACGGAACGCAGCGGTGTCTCGGCAGCGTATCCCACCCTTTTCCGGGAACGCCTGGTGATCCTCACCCCAGCCGACGAGACCAGCCCAATGGCCTCCGAGCGTGTCGCCGCGATGTGGCGGGCCACCGGTGCGCACGTGGAATTCATGACCCCCGTGCACCACGATCACGTGCTTGCCGCCACCAGTCACCTGCCGCACGTGCTGGCCTTCGCCCTGGTGGAGTCGCTGGCCCGCATGAGTGAGAGCGACGAGATCTTTCATTACGCCGCCGGTGGTTTTCGGGACTTCACCCGTATCGCGTCCAGCGATCCGGTGGTCTGGCGTGACATCTGCGTCGCCAATCGGGAAGCGATCCTCGCTGTGCTGGTGCGCTTTCAGGCCGACCTGGACGGTCTTCGTGAGGCGATTGCGCGCGGCGACGGCGAGGCCCTGGAGGCGCGTTTCGGGTTCGCGAAGCAGGCGCGCGACCGCTTCAGTGAGAACATGCAAGTGCAACTGGATCAGTGACCAAGATGACGACGACCTTTACGGTGGAGGCCGGCGGATCCCTGCGCGGAAGCCTCCGGGTCCCGGGCGACAAATCCATCTCCCATCGCGCCATCATGCTTGGGGCGCTGGCCGAGGGTCGCACCACGATTACCGGTTTTCTCGACGGCGAGGACTGTCTCGCGACACTGGCGGCTTTTCAGGCCATGGGCGTCCCGATCGAGCGCCCCGAGCCCAATACCGTGATCATCGATGGCGTGGGCCTGCACGGCCTGAAGGCGCCGGCCGCACCCCTGGACATGGGGAACTCAGGCACGGCCATGCGCCTGATGTGCGGGGTGCTCGCGGGGCAGGATTTCGATAGTACGCTGGTCGGCGATGCGTCCCTGAACCGACGGCCCATGCGCCGCGTGACGGAGCCTCTGGGCCGAATGGGGGCCCGGATCGATGCCGACGGCGACGGCACGCCGCCGTTGCGGATCCATGGTGGACAATCCCTGCGCGGGCAGCAGCACACGCTCGCGGTCGCCAGCGCCCAGGTCAAGTCAGCGCTGCTGCTGGCGGGCCTCTGGAGCGAGGGCGAGACCTGTGTGATCGAGCCGGCGCCGACCCGTGACCACACCGAGCGGATGCTGCAGGGTTTCGGATGTCCTGTTCGTCGCGAGGGACGCATGGCCTGCGTCACCGGCGACACGCCGCTCAGGGCCAGCCCCGTGGAAGTGCCTGCGGACATCTCTTCTGCGGCCTTCTTCCTGGTCGGCGCGAGCATCGCCCAGGGTGCCGATGTGCGTCTGCGGCATGTCGGCATGAATCCGACCCGCACCGGTGTGATCGATATCCTGCGCCTGATGGGTGCCTCGATCGAGGTCCTCGACCGGCGCGAGATCGGCGGAGAGCCGGTGGCCGATCTGCAGGTGTGCTGGGCACCACTGCGGGGCATTGCGATCCCCAGGGAACTCGTGCCCCTGGCCATCGACGAATTTCCGGCGCTGTTCATCGCCGCGGCCTGCGCCGAGGGGGAGACGGTATTGACCGGTGCCGAGGAGCTGCGGGTGAAGGAGAGCGACCGCATCCAGGTGATGGCGGACGGCCTTGTCGAACTCGGCGTCGACTGCGAGGTGCTGCCTGACGGACTGCGCATACAGGGCCGAAGCCGACTGGGTGGGGGCGTGATCCAGAGCCATGGCGATCACCGCATAGCGATGTCCTTCGCGATCGCTGCGCTGTGCGCGGATGGGGTGGTCACCATTCACGACTGCGACAATGTCGCGACCTCCTTTCCCGGCTTCGCGCAACTGGCCCGCGGCGCCGGCCTCGGCATCACAGCGTCATGACCCCGGTGCTCGCCATCGATGGTCCCGGGGGTGCCGGCAAGGGCACCGTGAGCAAGCGACTGGCCAGGGAGTTCGGCTGGCATCTGCTGGATAGCGGGGCGCTGTACCGGCTCGTGGGCGTGGCCGCGCGAAAACGTGATACGGATTTTTCGAATGTCGCGGAACTTGCGGATATTGCGAGAAACCTTGATGTCGAGTTCAGGATCTCCGACGAGGAGGAACTGGTGCAGACCTGGCTGGATGGCATGCGCGTGGATCATCTCCTGCGCGCCGAGACCGCGGGCTCCGATGCCTCCGTGGTCGCGGCCCTCCCCGATGTACGGACCGCGCTGCTGGAACGCCAGCGGGCCTTCGCACAAGCACCCGGCCTGGTTGCGGACGGCCGTGACATGGGTACGGTGGTCTTTCCAGACGCCACTTTGAAGGTTTTTTTGACCGCAACTGCGGAGGAACGGGCGAAAAGACGCTTTAAGCAGTTGATGGAACAAGGACTTAGTGCTAATCTGCGCGCCCTCCGGGAAGAAATGGAGGCGCGCGACCGCCGCGATCGCGAACGAGCCACCGCTCCGCTGAAGCCGGCGGAGGACGCCTGGATTCTGGATTGCACGGGGATCGGCATCGAGGCGGAGGTGGCGATGATCCGCGAGCGATTGCAGGCCGCCCTGTCTGCCCGGGAACGGCATTAGGCAGTCCTCCAGGACGCAGTAGAAAAGCAGTAGAAAGCAACCAATCGTTCCCGCTGATGCGGGGTGTGTTCAACCCAAGCCCGGATGCGGCGTTGTGTCGCAGACCGTCCCAATCACAGGTTTAACAAATCCATGAGTGAAAGTTTTGCGCAAATGCTCGAAGAGAGCATGGCCTACACCCAGATGCAGCCGGGTGCCATTCTCAGTGCCACTGTCATCCACGTCGGCCCCGATGTCGTCCTGGTCAACGCCGGACTGAAATCCGAGGGCGTGATCCCCACCGAACAGTTCATGAACGAACGTGGGGAGTTGGAAGTGCAGGTGGGCGACGTGGTCGAAGTCGCGCTCGAGGCCGCGGAAGATGGCTTTGGCGAAACCCGCATGTCGCGTGAAAAGGCGAAACGCGCCAAGGCGTGGGATCGCCTGGAAGGCGCCATGGAAGACGAGAAGTATGTCATCGGTCTGATCTCCGGCAAGGTCAAGGGCGGATACACCGTCGAGCTTGGGGACATCCGGGCGTTCCTTCCGGGTTCACTCGTGGATGTGCGGCCGGTACGCGATACCGCGTACCTGGAAGGCAAGGAACTGGAATTCAAGCTGATCAAGCTGGATCGCCGCCGCAACAACGTGGTGGTCTCCCGCCGCGCGGTCGTCGAGCAGGAATACAGCGCCGAGCGCGAGGAACTGCTGAAGAACCTGCAGGAAGGCGTGGTCGTGAAGGGAATCGTGAAGAATCTCACCGACTACGGTGCGTTCCTGGATCTCGGCGGGATCGACGGCCTGCTGCACATCACCGACATGGCATGGAAGCGGGTCAAGCATCCCTCCGACGTGGTCAATATCGGTGACGAGGTGGACGTCAAGGTGCTCAAGTTCGACCGCGAGCGCATGCGTGTTTCCCTCGGCCTCAAGCAGCTGGGCGAGGATCCGTGGGAGAATATCACCCGCCGCTACCCGACCGGCACCCGCATCTTCGGCCGTGTCACCAACATCACCGACTACGGCTGCTTCGTGGAGATCGAAGACGGTGTCGAAGGTCTGGTACACGTCTCCGAGATGGACTGGACCAACAAGAACGTGAATCCCGGGAAGGCCGTTGCCATCGGCGACGAGGTGGAGGTCATGATCCTCGACCTGGACGAGGAACGCCGCCGCATCTCGCTGGGCATGAAGCAGTGCCTGCAGAATCCCTGGGAAGACTTCGCCTCCAATCACAACCGGGGCGAGAAGGTTAGCGGCGTGATCAAGTCGATCACCGACTTCGGCGTCTTTGTCGGCCTCGACGGCGGTATCGACGGCCTGATCCACCTGTCCGATCTCTCCTGGCAGGTGCCTGGCGAAGAGGCCATCCGCAACTTCAAGAAGGGCGATGAGGTGGAAGCGGTGGTGTTGTCCGTCGATCCCGAGCGTGAGCGAATTTCGCTGGGCCTCAAGCAGCTCGACCGCGACCCCTTCTCGAGCTTCGTGGCCGAACACACCAAGGGGAGCATCGTGTCCGGCGTGGTCAAGGAGGTCGATGCAAAGGCCGCCGTTATCGAACTGGCGGACGGCATCGATGGCATCCTTCGCGCCGCCGACATCTCACGCGACCGGGTCGAGGATGCCCGCAGCGTGCTGAATGTTGGCGACAAGGTCGAGGCCAAGTTCATGGGCGTGGACAAGAAGACCCGCGCCATCAGCCTCTCGATCAAGGCCAAGGACTACCAGGAAGAGGCTGAGATGGTCAGCGATTACGCCAGCGCGGGTTCTACGGCCACCACCTCGCTTGGCGCGCTGCTGCAGGAAAAGATGCGCGGCAAGAACGACTGAGTCGATCATCTGTTGCCAACGGAGCCCCGGGTGCCGCAGTTTTCTGCGACGTCCGGTGTCCCGGTACTGCGTGTGCCATCGCTGGACCATGCCCGGACAGCAGGGATGCTGCCCGCGACCGGGCGACGCTGCGGCCACAGGCGAGCAGGGGCTGTATGCAGATGCCACGCTGCAGTGTGGGGAACGGGCGTGGCGTCCCGGATGCGTGGAGGGGCGGACGATGGTGTGGCGTCGCCGGTCCCGTTCGATGAATAAGAATAGACAGGGGGATGTGTTGCCATGACGAAGTCTGAGTTGATCGAGAAACTCGCGGAAAAGACCCCCCATCTGCCAGCCAAGGATGTCGAATTGTGCGTGAAGGCCGTACTCGAACGCATGAGTCAGGCTCTGGCCCATGGGGATCGGGTGGAAATTCGTGGCTTCGGCAGCTTCGCACTGCATTTCCGGCCGCCGCGGATCGGGCGCAATCCCAAGACCGGCAAGGGCGTCGCTCTGCCAGGCAAGCACGTGCCTCATTTCAAGCCCGGCAAGGAGTTGCGCGAGCGCGTGAACCAGGCGCTTGCCGATACCGGAATTTGAATCCTTCATGAGCGGGCCTTGGCTCATGCTGCTGCTGCCTGTTGCGGCTGCTAGCGGTTGGCTCGCGGCGCAGTACGTCAACGCCCGTCGCCGTGCGTCTCGGGAGCCCCCTCTGGACCGTTACCTCGAGGGTGTGCGCTATCTCCTGGATGACCAGACCGATCGTGCGCTGCAGGCCTTCATCGAAGTGGTTGAGGTCGACCACGAGACCTTCGAGACCCACCTGATCATCGGGCGTCTTTTCCGGCGGCGAGGCGAGGTGGACCGTGCGATCCGCATTCACCAGAATCTTGCCGCACGACCGGCGCTGACCGATGCGCAGCGTGCGCAGGCGACCTACGAAATGGGGCGGGACTTCCTCCTGGCCGGGGTGCTGGACCGAGCCGAGGTGGTTTTCCGCGAACTGATGGAGTCGCCCACGGTTGGCAACCGTGCCCTGGAGGATCTGCGCAACGTCTACGAAACCCAGAAGGACTGGGCCCGTGCGATCGAGATCGGGCTGCAAGTCAGGGATGTGGAGGGTTCATCGACAGCCCTGCGCATCGCTCATTACGAGTGCGAACTCGCCCTGGAGAGACTGGAAGAGGACCAGACGGATCGGGCCCTGGAGCACGCTGACCGGGCCATGGATCTGTGCCCTGGGCTCTCCCGCGCATTACTGCTGCGAGCGACCGTGGCGGAACGCAACGGGGATATCCCACTGTCGATCCGTCTGGAGCGCGAGGCGGTGGAACGCACCCCTGCGCTGGCCACCCTTGTGGTTCCCAAACTGGAACGCCTCTACCTGAACTCGGACATGCCCGAGGCCAGTCGCAGCCTGGAGGCTACCCTGCGCGCGTTGGCCAACGAAAAGAACATTACCGTGGCCAGCATTGCACTGATGCGCCTGTACCGCCGCTCCAACCGGCTGGACGAGGCGCTGACGCAGTTGCATCGCATCCTGGCCCAGCGCCCGGTTCCAACCTCAGGGCTGCTGGAGGCCGTTCGCTGGATGAAGATCCTGCCGGCGGTGCACACCTACAGCGGTGAGTTCGCAGCCTTCGAAAAGGCGCTGATGGACCAGCTGCGAAGCCAACCCCTCTACCAGTGCAGCAACTGTGGCTACCAGGGCCGGGCACATGTCTGGCAATGCCCCAGCTGCCGGCGTTGGGATACCCTGCGGGGCATGGATCTGGACCTTGACCAGCCGCCGAACCAGACCTTTCAATGAAACAGACCATTGACATGAATAAAGATCCACAACTTATTGTTGCATTGGACTTTCCGGACCGCATAGCTGCCGAGCGAATGGCCGGTCAACTGGACCCGCGTCAGTGCGCGGTGAAGGTGGGTTTCGAGTTGTTCGTTGCCGCTGGACCCAGGCTCGTGGAATACCTCCAGGCGTCGGGGTTTCGCGTCTTCCTCGATCTCAAGTTTCACGACATCCCGAACACGGTGGCCGGCGCCTGCCGCGCCGCCGCGCGCCTCGGCGTCTGGATCGTGAACGTGCATGCCTCGGGCGGGTTGGAGATGATGCGAGCGGCCCACGATGCGGTGCGGGAGATCCGGCCCGAGACCCGGCTGATCGCCGTGACCGTGTTGACCTCCAGCGATGCGGAAACCCTGCGCGGGATCGGTATCGATCGCAGTCCCGAGCAGCAGGTCCTGCGCCTCGCCGACCTGGCTGTGAGCGAAGCCGGCCTGGACGGGCTGGTGTGTTCGCCGCTGGAGGCCTCGGTGCTGCGGCAGCGCCTCGGTGGTACGCCCTGGCTGGTCACGCCGGGAATCCGTCCGGGCAGCGGCGGTGGCGACGACCAGAAGCGCGTCATGACCGCGAGCGCCGCGTTCCGAGCCGGCGCGAGTCATATCGTCGTAGGCAGGCCCATCACCCAGGCCTCCGATCCCGCGGCAGCCGTGGCGGCGATCCTTGCGGAGATTCCTGCAGGGAACTGATCCCCGAAGTCGATAGGTCCGAACGCTGGCGGTAAGAGGGCGGAAGTGTGCCTGCGACCCCTTTGCCCGCGGGCGGATTCAGGGTTAGGATATGTGCGGTGCCGGGATTGGCACCGTACTACCAACGCAAAACATGGAGGTTGTCAATATGAAGAAGTGGATCCTTGCCGCACTTTTCCTGATGCTGGTCGCCGTGCCGGCTGCGTGGGCCACTGGCCCCGTGAATGTCAACACTGCGTCGGCCGAGGAATTGACTCAACTCGGCAATGTCGGACCGGCCAAGGCCGCCGCAATCGTTTCATACCGCGAGGAAAATGGTCCTTTCCGCTCGATCCAGGAACTCACACGGGTCACTGGAATCGGTGAACGCACCGTCGAGATGAACCTGGATCGAATCGCTTTTGAATAAAGCCTGACCCGGGGCGGGCCACCTGGGGTGGCCCGCTTCGCATACCAGACAAAGACACAGAGAGAGCATGACCAAGAAACCGTCGCAACGCATTCGAATGGCCGTCTTCCCCGTAGCCGGCATGGGCACACGATTTCTCCCGGCCACCAAGGCCAATCCGAAGGAGATGCTGCCGGTGGTCGACAAGCCGCTGATTCAGTACGCCGCGGAGGAAGCCGTCGCCGCCGGCATCGAGACCCTGGTCTTCGTCACCGGCCGCAACAAGCGCTCCATCCCGGACCATTTCGACAAGGCGTACGAACTCGAGACCGAATTGGCAGAGCGCGGCAAGACCGCGCTGCTGGAGCTGGTGCGCAATATCGTCCCGCCAAAGGTTACCTGCGTCTATGTGCGCCAGACCGATGCCCTGGGTCTGGGCCACGCAGTCGGCTGCGCCCGCCCGATCGTGCAGCATGAGCCCTTCGCGGTGATCCTGGCGGACGACCTGATCGTTAGCCATGAGGGCGGGGCGCTGGCGCAGATGGTGGAACAGTTCAACGAGACACAGTGCAGTGTGCTCGGCGTCGAGGAAGTCCCTCCCGAGGAAACGGGAAAGTACGGCGTCATCGATCCTGTTGCCACTGATACACCGGGCCTTTGGGACGTCCGCGGCATCGTCGAGAAGCCACGCCCGGAGAATGCACCCTCGAATGTGGCAGTGGTCGGTCGTTACATCCTGACCCCGCGCATCTTCGATCTACTGGAAAAGCAGGAGGCGGGCGCAGGTGGGGAGATCCAGCTGACCGATGCCATCGCGCAACTGCTGAAGGAGGAGCGTGTCACCGCCTTCGAATTCAAGGGCGAGCGCTTCGACTGCGGCAGCAAACTGGGCTACCTCAAGGCCACCGTGGAATTCGCCCTGCAGCACCCGGAACTTCAGGACGACTTCAAGGCCTATCTGGAGTCCCGTTTCGGTTGAGCTGCAGTCGGTCATCCTCGCCAGGCAGTGGGGAGAGGAGGCCGCAATCTGGGCTGACCATAACCTGGAGGCCCGTGAATCCGATGCACTTGCAACGTACGCTCGGCCTCCTGCGCTCGCTGGTGATCTACTGGCGGCCGGGGCGACAGCGTGGCTTGCGCCGGCTCTATCGCCCCTTCCTGCGTAACCAGGCACTGGTATTCGACGTTGGCGCGCACCTGGGTGACCGCACGCGAGCGTTCGCGAGCCTGGGCGCCAGGGTGGTTGCACTGGAGCCGCAACCGCATCTGTTTCAATGGCTCCGCCGGCTCGTCGGTTCCCGGCCCGGGGTGATCCTGCGCCCGGAAGGGGTTGGCCGGCATCCCGGCGAGGCGACACTCGCGGTGAGCCGGCGCACGCCAACGGTGTCCACACTCTCCCGCCACTGGCAGACCGACCTCGGGCGCAATAATCCGTCATTCGAGGCGGTCGCCTGGGAGGAGTCCGTCCGGATTCCCGTGATCACCCTGGACCAGTTGATCGAGGAATATGGTCTCCCGGATTTCTGCAAGATCGATGTCGAGGGCTTCGAGGCCGAGGTCCTGGGCGGGCTGAGTCAGCCGGTACCGGCACTGTCTCTGGAGTTCGTCGCCGGCGCCCTGGAGATTGCCGGGGACGCGGTGCGAAGGCTCGCGGTTCTCGGACCCTACGAATTCAACGCCATCCGGGGTGAGCAACGCCAGTATCTGTTCGCCGATTGGCTGCCGGCCTCCACCCTGCTGCAGTGGCTACAAGAGGGGGCCGATGCGCTCCCCTCCGGAGACATCTATGCGCGTCTGCCGGATCCCGAGGGCCAGCGAACGCATCCGGGTCGCACGGGACTGCAGGCCGGGTCCGGAGGCGCCGCGAAAGGCACCCGTGCAGAGGCGAGTCCGACGCGATGAACAGGTCCGGGTTTCCTCGTTGGCAGGACATGACGGCGCCCGAAATCCGGGCCTTGGCGGGCCGTGATCCAGTGGTGATTCTGCCGCTTGCGGCAATCGAACAGCATGGCCCGCATCTTCCGTTGTCCACGGACCTGGACATTGGCCTGGGACTGCTCGAGGCAGCGGCGGCCAGACTCGGTGATGCCTGTGCAGTGCTGGTTCTGCCCCCGATGGCGGTCGGGACCAGCATGGAACACGAGGCATTCCCGGGCACCCTGAGCCTGGATCCCGAGACCGCACTGGCGGTAATCGGACGCTATGGTGCCGACGTGACCCGCGCCGGCGCCAGGCGCCTCCTGCTTTGCAACAGCCATGGCGGCAACACCCAGGTGATGGATCTCGCCGGTCTGCGGTTGCGCCGGGACCACGGGCTGCTCGTGGTCAAATGCAGCTATTTCCAGCTCCCGCTCCCGGCCAACCTCGATCTGCCGGCGGGTGAACTCCAGCATGGATTCCACGGAGGTGCGGTCGAGACCGCGATGATGCTGCATCTGACACCCGGATCGGTGCGCATCGACCAGTGCGCGGACAACGTATCGGCCGGCTATCGCCTGGAGCGGGAGATGGCACGGCTGGGGCCGGAAGGGCAGGCCTCCTTTGCCTGGATGACCCAGGATCTCCACCCCGGTGGTGCGGTGGGAAACGCGCTCCTGGCCAACGCGGACCTGGGCGCGCGCCTGGTGGCCCATTACGGCGCGGCCATTGCCCAGGTCATCCGCGATACCGCGACATTTCCGCTCGACCTGCTGCAGGCGCCGCCGCGGTGAGGCGGATCTGCGCCCCCCGTTGTCCGGCACGGCCGGGCGTCGCGGTAGCGGCTCATGGACGTTCCGGGCCGTGAACGACCAACGCTCGGAAGCAAGGGAGTGGGACGCGATCCTCGCTCGCCTCGCCACACTCCGGAGGGGCGAGGAAGGCCAGCCAGGTGCCAGAGAGCCAGCGGTCGACGCCCCTGCGGGTGGCGGCTCCCAGATCGAGGCCATCTATCTGCCGCTCGTCGAAACCCGGGAACTGGTGATCGCACAGCTCGGGCAGACGCTGGACGGGCGCATCGCCACCCACAGTGGCCACTCGCATTTCGTGACCGGACCGGAGGACATCCAGCATCTGCATCGCCTCCGGGCCCTCGTGGACGCAGTGGTCGTGGGAGCCGGGACCGTGATTGCGGACGACCCGCGACTGACGGTGCGTCATGTGCGCGGTGACAACCCGGTACGTGTGGTCCTGGACCCATCCGGCCGGGTTCCATCGGATCGGAAGATGTTTCAGGACGGCGCCGCCCCGACCCTGTGGTTGCAAAGTCCCCGCGCTGGCCCGCCTGTCGCTGACGGGATGCTGGAGGTTCTTCATCTGGACGAGACCGCGGCAGGTGAGGGGTTCCATCCGACGGCGGTGCTGCAGCGCTTGGCCGCTCGCGGCCTGAGGCGTGTGCTGGTCGAGGGTGGAGGCCTCACCGTGTCCCGCTTTCTGGCGGCCGGGGTGCTGGACCGGCTGCATCTGACGGTCGCGCCGCTGCTGTTGGGTTCGGGGCGTCCGTCGGTGACCCTGGACCCGGTACATACGCTGCACGAGGCATTACGACCCCAGTGTCGTCACTTTGCGCTGGGTCAGGACATCCTGTTCGATCTCTGCCTTCGCCCCTGAGGTGCCTGGAGTCGGCTCCACCTCCGGCCAGGGTGACCCGGAGCAATGGCAGCAGGCCCGGCAGAGCGGCCAACAGGAACAGCAGCCCGTAAGCCACGGCAATGGCCACACCCTCCGCGACACCGAGGCCACTGACCCCCCACAGAAGTGCCGCCGCGCCTTCGCGCACGCCCCAGCCTGCGACGCTGATCGGCAGCATCATCACCAGCAGCACCGGAGCAATCAGGGGCAGCAGGGTCGCCAGTGGAATCTCCGAACCGAGCGCGCGGGCCGCGGCCACGTAGAGGATCAGGTTGGCCGCCATCACGAGGACTGCGGTACCAACTTGTATCACCAATACCCCCCCGGGAAGAAAGGCCCGGCGCGCGTCCGCCCCGAACTCCTGAAGCGCGGCTTGCAGCGCCGGCAGCCGTTGCCGGAGGCCCACCCAGCCGATCACGAGGGCCGCGAACGTGAGCACCACCACCCAACCCCAGCCGAGCGAGTCTGGCCGCAACCCTGGGATCGCCAACAGGGAGGCCACGGCAACAGCCAGCATCACGGCCTGGACCACCAACCGTTCCAGTACGACTGCGTGAATGGCGGTGCGTCTGCGCGCCGCGACGATGGCGTGACGCCACGCCCGCGAGACATCGCCCAGGATGCCGCCGGGAAGGACCTGGTTCAGAAAGACCCCAAGGTAGTATTCACCCAGGGCATGGCGGTAGGGCATCCCGACCCCGAGCCGCCCCGCGGTGAAGCGCCAGCGCCAGGCCAGGAGCATGATTTGCAGGACGGACAGAAGCAGGGCCGGCAACACCCAGCGCAGGTCGAACTGCGCGAGGTGTGCGGCGATCTCGGCGCCATCGAAGACCTGAAACAGGAACAGCAGCAGGATGGCGCTGACGGCGAGGCGCAGGAGACCTTTCAGCCTGCCGGTCATCCCCCCGATCCTGGCAACGCGAGTAGGTCCTGATGTCCAACCCGCACCCGGACGCGCCCGGCAGCGAGGTCTGCACAGCGGCGCTCACCCCAGGCGCGGAAATCGGAACAAGCGCCGGGAAGCTGTTCACAGGCGGCCTCCACCCACCCCTCGACCAACGCCTGCGCCAGCATCGCGTTATCACGCCCGAGATCCCAGGGGCTGGATTCGACCCAGACGTGATAGCCGGCATCGCGGAAACGCGCAGCCAACTGGCCTGGCGCCGCGGGGCCCAACGCGGCACCGAGACCCTTGTCCCGCTGCTGGTGTGCGTTGACGGCCGTGAGCACGGCATCGTCCACCGGGTCAGGGGCGGACCACTCGACCCGCCCGTCATAGCTCAGCACCATCAGGGCCGCGGCACTCCGTTCACGGCAGGCCGCGACCAGCGAGTCCAGCCAGTCCGCCGAGACCAGGTCCAGCAGGGCGGATGCGGTCACGAGGTCCGGCGACGGATTGCTGGCAAAACGATGCCATTCCGAGAGATCGGCCTGAATGCTGCGCCATTCACGCCCTCTGTCCTTCGCGGTGGCGAGGGCCAGCAGGGCAGGGTCGTGATCCACCAGTGTCCAGTACTGAGCGGCCGGCAGCAGGGGCGCAAGAAAGCGCCGGTTGGAACCGGTACCCGTCCCCAGATCGAGTACAAACAGTTGCCGGCGAGACCCGTACCAGGCCTGCAGCCGCTGCGCCAATGCCCGGGAGCGTGCCTGGTGATCCACAGGTTCACGCAGTGCCAGCCAGTCGGCCTGGAAATGCCCGCTCATCGGGTGGCCAGCTCGTTCAAGGCCGCAGCAAAGGCAGCAGACGCCTGATGCCAATCGGGCAGGGTCCGGGCATGGGCCAATGCACCCTCGGCCAGACCTTTCCGCAACTGGGGCTCGTCCAGCAGCCGAACGAGGGCCGCCGCCAGGGCATCGACATCCCCGGGGGGGATCAACAGAGCCACCTGGCTGGGTACGGTGTGCGGAATCGCGCCGCCGGTCGTCGCGAGGATGGGCAGTCCGTGCGCCATCGCCTCGGTGAAGGCCATGCCATAACCCTCGTACCAGGAGGGCAGCACGAACAGACTCGCGGCTTGATACAGGGCCTCCAGCTCCTCCGGGGTGCACTCACCGGCAAAGCGGACGCGGGCGTGGATTCCCAGGCGTCCGGCCTCGACCCGCACCGCCTGCGCGAACGCCGGATCGCGCTCGACGCTTCCGGCCAGCACGCACTGCCAGGGACGATCAGGGAGCCGTCCCAGGGCCTGCACCAACAGGTCCTGACCTTTGCGTGGCACGAGGGAACCCACACACAACAGCAGCGGGGGTGCATGGCTCTTGACCGCGCGCGCCCGAGGGGCGGGCTCGGTACCTGGAATCACGACGCGGACCGGGGTAGTTGCCCGCAGCCAGGGACGCAGCAGCGCGGCCGTGAACGGGCTGGTCACGATCACCGCCCGACAAGCTGCCAGGGCGCGCTGTTCCAGCGCACGCAGTTCGGCGGCACGGGAAGGGGGCAGGGCGGTTTCTTCCGACAAGGGGTGGTGCACCAGGCCGATCAGCGCGAGTCGCCCGCCGTGGGCTTCGGCAGGCAGGGGCAATCCGCCCAGGGCGAGTCCATCGATCAGCACCGTCGACCCATCCGGTAGCTGACGCAGGGTGTGATCCAGGGCCTGTTCCGCCTCACAGTCGGGGCCGGGAAAACGGCCGGCCAGCTCGTGAACCTGAATGGACCAGCCCAGTTGGCGCAGGCCGGCGCAGATCCGACTGTCGTAGATGTAGCCGCCGGTGCGCTGCTCCAGGGCCCCCGGAATCACGAGATGCAAGGGTGCCTGGCTCAAAGTGTTCCTTCGTAACTGGCCCAGGCGACGTGGGATTCGTGCAGGGTCACGCAGATCGCGGTCAATCCCTTCCCGGAAGACCCCAACTTCCCGCGTACGATCGCGTCCGCCAGTCTCAGGAAAATCTGATGGGCGAGAAACTCCGTCGTGGTGTTCTGGCCGTCGAAATCCGGATGGTCGTCGAGATTCTGATAGTTCATGGCGGCAAGAATGGCCGACAGCTGCTGGCTGGCGAGGCCGATGTCCACCACCAGCCCGTCCGAATCGAGTTCCTCACGGCGGAAGGTGGCATCGACCACATAGGTCGCGCCGTGCAGACGCTGGGCCGGGCCGAACACCTCTCCGGTAAAGCTGTGAGCGATCATGAAGTGGTCGCGGACATTGAGGCTGTACATGCGGACTCCTTTGGAAGGGCAGCGGAAACAAGGGATGATCGTTGTTCGATGACCGTGGGTCAGCGGATTCGTTCCGGCGGTTCCCAAGGTCTTGCTGGGGTCGAACCGCCTCAGGGATACCGGATCCGATGGCAGAGGGTGTCACCGCCTCCCCGGGCCAGTTCAGTCATGACCGCCGGCAATGTCTCGAAGAGACTCTCACCGGTGATCAGGCGATCGAGTTCAGGCGCCCGCAGTAGCTCGAGGGCGAGCCTCAGGCGGCGCCGGTAGTCCCAGCGGGTCTGCCGATGTGCCGGAATTCGGCCCACCTGGCTGCTCCTCAGCACCAACCTCCGCGAGTGAAAGCCTTCGCCGAGGGGCAAGGTCACCGGATGGTCGCCATACCAGCTCAGCTCCAGCACGGTGGCCTCCAGACCGGCGTGCCGCAAGGCCTCGGCCAGCCCTTCCGGCTGCCCACTGGCATGAATGACCAGATCCGCGTCGGCTGCTTCTGCGACCTCCAGGGCGAATCCGATCCCCAATGCCTCGCTCGCGGCCCGGCGCGCCGGGTTGATGTCGATCAGCGTGACCTCCGCACCGGGAACCTGCCGGCAGAGCCAGGCGGTCAGCAACCCCAGTACGCCTGCGCCAATGATCACGATCCGATCGCCCGCGAGGGGGCCGGCATCCCAGAAGGCGTTGATGGCGGTTTCCATGTTCGCTGCCAGCACCGCCCGTTCCGGGGGTACCCCTGCGGGCAACGGAACCGCAGCAGAAGCGGGAACCCGGTACCGGTCCTGGTGCGGATGCAGACAGAAGACCGTCTCTCCGATGCGCTCGGCCGGACCCTCTTCGATGCGCCCGACGTTGATGTAGCCGTATTTCACCGGACCAGGAAAATCGCCGGCCTGAAACGGGGCACGCATGGCCTCATACTGCGTCTTCGGCACCCTGCCGGTGAAGACCAGGGTCTCGGTGCCACGGCTGATGCCCGAATAGAGGCTGCGGACCAGCACGTCGTCGTTGCGTGCCGGCGGCAGGGTCTCCTCCCGGATATGCCCCGCGCCGGGTTGCATGATCCAGAAGGCGCGGGCGGTCTCCGCAGACGTGTTCATGGGGCTCCGGTGCGGTACGGGTGTCGCTGCATGGTACGCATCGTCACGCCCAAACCGCCACAACAAAAGGCGCCGATGACGGTCGAAAGCGGCATTGCCGGGTGCAAACGGGCTTGCGGACAGACATGATCCAGGAAAGACAACCATGAACACCAGGCTTCGAAACCAAGGCTTGCGGCAGCAGGGCCGGCAATTCGCAGCGCAGGCTGGAGTCTGGAGGACGGAACTCACCGTCGGACTCCTGACCGTCCTGATCGGGGCCGCGCTCCTCCACCTCGCGGCCGGCGTGCCCGCCTCGGTCTTCGCGGCATCCCTGCTGACCTACGGCCTCCTGGTCTGCATGGTCCTGCATACCTCCCCGGCGGCCTTTCACCGAAACGGTCCGGGGCTCGCGAACCGGGTCACCTTCCTGCGCGCCGCGCTGGTCATGCCGGTCGCAGCCATGGCGCTGCTCCCTGCCCATCTCGATGCGGGCGCAACCTACTGGCTGCTGGGCCTGGCGGCCATCGCCCTGGCGCTCGACGGGCTGGACGGGGCAATGGCGCGGCGCACGGGCCGTGTCACTGCCTTCGGCGCACGCTTCGACATGGAACTCGACGCCCTGCTGATCCTGGTTCTGGCGCTGTTGGTCTGGCAGACGGGCCAGGCGGGCATCTGGGTACTGCTGATCGGACTGATGCGTTACCTGTTCGTGGCCGCAGGATGGCGCTGGACCTGGCTGCAGGGCGAACTGCTGCCGAGCCGACGTCGGCAAACGGTGTGTGTCGTGCAGTCGGTCGCACTGCTGGTGGCGCTGGCACCCGTGGTTTCACCGGATCTCGCCAGCGCGATCGCGCTCGGGGCATTGATCCTGCTCAGCTATTCCTTCATCGTGGATACGCTTTGGCTTCACCGTCAGGGCCGCAATCTTGCAGGAGAATGCCGATGATTCGCCCATATGCGAACCGCATGCCCGGCGTGACGGGGTTCATGCTCGCCCTGCTGCTGGCCCTGCCTTCGGCGGTCCAGGCGGAAATGGATCGCTGGGAGATCGACCAGGAGCACTTTGCGGTCGGCTTTCTGGTGGATCACATCGGGTTTGCCCGGGTGCTGGGCATGTTCCTGCGTGCCGAGGGCCATTTCCTGTACAACCCCGAGACGATGGAGATCGGTGGGGGCGAGTGGATCATTCACACGGACAGCGTCTTCACCAATCACCCGGAACGGGACGAGCATCTCCGGGGCAGCGACTTCCTGGACGTCGAGCGCTATCCGCGGATGGTGTTCGTCCCGCAGATCTGGGAAGCGACCGGTGACGGACAGGGCCGTCTGCACGGGACTCTGGAACTTCTGGGACAGATCCGGCCGGTGACCCTTGACGCACGGGTCAACAGGATCGGGCGCTACCCGTTCCCACTGGGCGGGCTGTTTTCACGACCCCAGGTTCTGGGCGCCTCGGTGCGGGGCACCATCAACCGCAGTGACTGGGGCATGACCTACGGGCTTTCCCGTGGCCTGGTGGGCGACGAGATCGATCTCATTCTGGAATTCGAGGCCCAGCGCCGCTAACTCTTATGGCCTCGCAGCGCGCCACCCCGAAGGATGAAAGCCGAATTGCCTATGGAGTGCGGCGGCTTGCCGCCGCTCTGGGGAGCCGGATTGATCCCCGGCGCCGAATAGCGGGAGCAAGCTCCCGCACTCCATAGCTGGCGTGCAGGGCGTAATCTGCGGTCGCGGCGGGGGTCCTGATGCAGACGTGGCCGTGACTTTCAGTTTAATGGAATCCGGTTCCGGAGTTACCGGGGCCGGGGTTCGCATTCTGTGGAGAAGATAGTATGAGGATGGGTCAATGGTGGCCGTTCGGGCGGGTACCCGAAGTGACGGCCGGGAATCTCGCCGCCGAGGTCGCGGGCGGGTCTGCACAGGTGCTGGATGTGCGCACAGGCACGGAGTTCCGGCGCAGCCGGATCCCCGGGGCGCGACATCTGCCGATCACGGGCTTCAGCACCAGGAATCTCGAGGCGCTGGGCCTGGACAGGGAACGACCGGTGGTCGCGATCTGCCTGACTGCGCACCGAAGCATTCCCGCGGTCAGGAGGCTCGATGAGCTTGGCTTTGATGCGCGCCAACTGAAGGGAGGCATGCGCGCCTGGTGGAAGAGCGGGGGGCCCACCGAGTCTGGTTAGTCACGCAGCGTACCGCGTTCCTTCGAATTTTTCGCACGGGGGCCTTGATTTTCGCGGTTCGTTTTGGCTAATCTATATCTGTACATCGTCATATGCTAATGCAATGCCCGCCGTAGGGTCGGCCGCAGCCGACTCGAAGGCTGATGAGAAGTGACCATGCCTGCCACGCGCGGCCCTTCGCAGAGCAGGCAAACGAAAAAGGCAAGGGTCTTTTCGCGAATACAGGAGAAAAGTCATGCGCAAATCGTTGAAAGTTCTGGCGGCCTCCGCTCTGGTGCTTGCCTTTGCGGCCCCGATGCAGTCCAGCGCCCAGTGGTACGGTCCCGGTTATGGCTACGGCCCACACTATGGCCCCGGCTACTACGGCCCCGGCTACGGCCGCGGCTGGGGTGACTGGTTCGGTTTTGGTGACATGTTCGGTGATATCGGCTTCTCCATGCGCGGCAGCGGCCGTGGCTGGGGCCGTGGATATGGGCGTGGCGACGGCTGGGGCTATTACGACCCCTACTCCTATCGCGGCTACGGTTACGCGCCGTACTACGGCGGTCCCTGGGGTGCCCCGGCTCCGCAGCAGCAGCCTGAATCCGAATAAATCCCCGACAGGGGCCTGAAGACCAGAGCCCGGTCCATCGGACCGGGCTTTCTTGCGTCTGGGATTCGGCGACGGATGTGCTAGGCTTCGCCGTCCGGAAAACTGCCCAAGGTGGCCAGCGATGATGTTCAAGAACCTCCGCCTGTATCGTCTTGCCAAGCCCTTCGCGCACAGCCCGGAGGGACTGCACGAGCACCTGGAGTCTTCCGCTTTTCGCCCCTGTGGCAAGCTGGAGCACGAGACCCTCGGCTGGGTGCCGCCCCTGGGTCGACGGGCCACGCTGCTGACCCATGCGGCTGGCCCCGCGATTGTTGTCTGCGCCCGGAAGGAGTCCCGCATGCTACCCCCGGCGGTGGTCAACGAGGAGTTGGCCGAGAAGGTTGCGGCCATCGAGGATACCGAGAGCCGGCGGGTCGGGCGCAAGGAACGGCTGGAACTCAAGGACCGGATCGTGCACGAATTGCTGCCACGGGCCTTCACCCGCTCCAGCCTTGTCTACGCCATAATCCTTCCACGCAGCGGTTGGATCGTGATCGATACTTCTAGCAAGGCCCGCGCCGAGGAATTGCTGAGCCTGCTGCGCGAGGCGGTGGGCTCATTCCCGGTCGCCATGCCGCGGCCGGTCTCTGATCCGTCGGTAGTCATGACCTCCTGGCTGGCCGGCGAACGCCTGCCGGCCGGGCTCGAACTCGGTGACGAGTGCGAACTGCGGGAATCGGGCGAGGACGCGGGCACGATCCGGGTCAAGCGTGTCGAACTGCTGTCCGACGAGATCCGGACCCATCTCGGCGCAGGAAGACGCGTGGTGAGACTCGCCCTGGCCCTGGACGAGCGTATGGGCTTCGTGCTCGACGAGGAGTTGGGTGTGAAACGCCTAGCCTTCGAGGACATCGTGCTGGAGCCGCTGGAAGATGTCGACGGCGACGACGATCTGGCGCGCATGGATGCGCAGTTCGCCCTCGTGAGCCTGGAACTGGAGGCCATGCTGCCGCGCATCCTGGAATGGTTCGGCGGCGAGGAGGATGCGGCCAGCGCGGCCGCCTGATCCGACCGCGATCACTCCCCCGGTCCGTACTCGGTGTACTTGCGGGAACTGCCGTAGACGCGTTCGACCGGATACTTGCGCTCGTTCTCCAGGATCTTTGTCTCCACCGCGTCAGCGATACTGACGCCCAGCCTGTCGGCCAGCCGGACCAGGTAGATCTGGATGTCGGCGATTTCGGAGGCCACCTGTTCCAGGGTCCGCGCGTCCAACGCCTCGCTCTGGCGCTCGCTGAGCCACTGAAAATGCTCGATCAGTTCGCCGGCCTCACCCGCCAGCGCCATCACCAGGTTCTTCGGGGCATGGAACTGTTCCCAGTCCCGGCGCCGGGCAAAGTCGCGCATGCGCGTCTTCAGATCGTCCAGTTCGGGCCATTCCATCGGGGCCGCTCCGCGGCAATCAGGCCGCCGCGCGCATTTGATCCCGATTCCGGGACTGCCACATCTCCCGCGCAAGCTCCGTGGCCGCCTCGGGCGTGGGCGCCTTTTGCATCAGGTGCAGCGCGATGGCGGCGGTCCCGATGACTGCAGCCTCGCCATATTCCTCTTCGCTCTCGCCGCGCCAGAAACGGCCGAGCCGGCCGACATCGAGGTGGTCCTCCCGGGTGTGGCGGCGGGAGAACATCGCCGGCCATTCCTCCTCTTCGAGTACACCATTGCGGACCCGCTGCACCAGACAGGGGCTGTCAGGGTTGCGCTCGATTTCGCCGCCCTCGCCCTTGATCACGGCCACGTTGGCCTCCCCGAGGAGCAGCGCGGCCTCCTGATGCACGGGGCGATAGCCGGGGTGGAAGATGCCCTGCATCACATAGGGGGCGTTGAAGGGGTTGGTGCTGCGGGCCACCGTGTGCACCGGCGAGCGCAGCCCCATCAACGGGCGCAGCTCGATGATCTCGTACAACCGGGGGCAAAGGTACTCGAGATCGAGGTAGGCGAAGTTTTCGGTGGCCATGCGCTCGCAGGCCTCGTCGATCGAGGTGCAGGGCGCGATGCCGAGGGCGCCCAGCACGTCGCGAGTGTAGATGCGACCGACGGTGTGGCCGCTTGCCCCGTGCATGAAGGTCCGGACACCGTTCTGGGCCAGCAGCAGTGTCGACAGCAGGTACCAGGGCAGCACGCGCCGCTTGCCGGCATAGGATGACCAGTCGAGGTCGACCTTGGGCGCGTCCGCGGGGGTATGGATGGCGTTGCGCACCGCGCGCACGAATCCGACCAGTTCTTCCCGGGTCTCCTCCTTCACGCGCATCAGCATCATGTAGGCGCCGAGCTGGACCGGCTCCACCTGTCCAGCCAGGATCATGCTGAACGAATCGAAGGCCTCCTGCTCGGTGAACGGACGGGTGCCGTTCTTGCCCTTGCCGAGGATGCGCACGTACTGCGCGAAGGGATGTTCTTCGTACTGGGTGGGTTCGACCATGCTCGATTCTCCGGGATGTCTGGGCGCGCCGTACCGCTTGCTACACGGGCCTCCGCAGGCGGCAGGGGAGCATGATAACTCCCGGTTTGCCACCCGCAAAACGCGCCAATGATTCAACCCCCTGGTATTGGGGGATAAAAGGGGGCGTCGCCCAGAGGCTGTGACAGAGCCGTGACCCGTGTCACCTTGCGAGCATTCATTCCAGGTCGTCCTCGCGGGCAGCATTCTCACCCCGGCGCGCTGCCTCGGTAGCCGATCGGTCCATCAGCCTTTTCAGCACCATTCCGATCGCGACCTTGAGCCCGACCGCCAGGACCGCTAGCAGGATCCCGATCCAGAGGAAATTCGTCACCAGCCAGGCGGCCACGTTTTGCTCCTCGGGCCATGAAACTTGGTCCGGGTGGATCGTGATCGTGGTTCAGTTCGCCGCGGGCGCATCGGCTTTGCGCAACCGTTCGATGGCCTCTCCCAGCCCCCGACTCGGGGCATGGAAGCCGGTGGTGCCCCGGCGCATGCGCCCGGTTTCCTCGGAGTGGAAGACCCGGGTGAGTTCCACGCGAAAGGCGCCGTGTTGGACGATCCGGGCCACCTCGGCATCCGTGAACTCGATCCAGCACACCGGACCCGAGCAGTAGCCGTCCTCCTGGCGGACCGCTCTGCGCAGGCCCGGGAGATCCACGGTCGCCTGGATCAGGCGGTAATCTTCACCCAGCCAACCCCCCGCGAACAGCCAGCCGTCTCCCTCGGGGATGAACGCAAGGGCGGTGCCGTCCAGGCTCAGGGCGGCGTGACATCGGTCGCTATCAGGTACCAGTGGCGAGGGTTCGCAGGTGTACTCCCATTCGCCGGCAATGAAACGTCCGCAGGCGGCAAGCATGACCACAGCTGCCAGGGCGAGGATGAGGGACCAAGGACGAAGACGGGGCGATCGGGAGGCGTTCTGTCGCTGCACAGTGAAGAGAGGCCGGTTGTCGAGTTGGTAAGGGCCGGGCGGCGGCCAGGACGCGCTACTCTAGCAGCCTCAGCGGATGGATGCCGCCAACGGGCGGATCGGGGTGCTGCCCCGACTCAGAAGACGCCGGCGGGTGTCGAGCGGTTTCGCGGACGGCTGCGCGTCGTGGCCTCATCCGGACCGTGAAGGCGGCGGATCTGATGCGGACGGGCATCGACCACGACCCCGTCCCGGGTCAGCACCTTGACCCGGTAACTCGCGTTGGTCCGGTATTGCATGCTGAGCAGATCCATCGAGGTTCTGGGCGCCAGCGGGCTCACGACTACGCCGAGCGCGCCGTTCCACTCCGTGTAGTAACTGGCATTCTGCATGATGACCAGTTCGCCGACCTTGAACGTCATATCTGCTTCCTCCGTCCGGGCGAGGGCTCTGCACTGAAGACTTTGACGGGATTATACCGAAAGCGTTTCGGCCATTTTACTGCGGGCGGGACCCTGGACAACGCCGCGGTGACGCCGATGGCTTCACGTCAGCGCCACAGCGGCCCGAGGCCCTGGATGGTCTCCTCGTCCTCAGGCCAGGACACGACATAGCCGAAGCGGATCTCGGCCTCGCCCCCGGCATCCAGTTCGGTGGTCCATGCGAGAACGCCAAGGCGACCATCGACGTCGCGTTCCGCAGGCGTGGTGCTCGCCGCGGTCAGTTCCACCCGGATGCGTTCGTCCCGTGGCACGGGCAGGCGGTCGAGAACGGTCACGCTGAATGCGCGGTCGTGGCGATTGTTCAGGGTGATGCGGTAGCCGCGCTCCAGCCTCTGCTGCCGGCGCAGCAGGCCTTCGCGTCCCGTGACATCCCGATCCAGTTCGTGCCGGATCTCGATGCGGTCATCGACACCGAAGGCGAGGCGCAGGAGCGCGCCCGGCGGTACGGTACCCACGCGGGTCTGCCCCGCCATCTGCCCATCCTGGAAGAGGTTCACCGTGCCGGGCAGCATGGGTGTCGCCCCCTCGAACACGGTCTCTGCAAAGAGATAGGCGTCGGTGGAGAGAGCCGGCACCGTGCGGGCAGAGAGGTCGACCGTGTGCGACTGGGTGGCCAGCAGGAAGCGCTGTTGCCGGTTGTCCGCGGGCAGGCTGACCCGGCCGGGGACACGGTATTGACTGGTGAAGCCCGTGGTTTCCAGCGCAGCCTGCTCCATGACCGCCGCCGGTGCCGCCATCATGCCGAGCGCATCCGCCTCGCTGCGTTGCAGCGCCCGGTGCGGCGGTGCGAGGTCGATGAACCAGCTCTGCAATTCCGGCAGGTTTCCACCCAGGGCCGGGCGCGACGTGGAGAGATGGAGTGCCACGTCCTGCCACTCCTCGCCGGTGTTCTGGCGCACCTCTGCACGCTGCACCCACTCCAGTGTGGAGCCGGCGGTATCGAGGCGTGCCTCGTACAGGGGCGCCCAGCTCGCTCCGGGAACCTCGTACTCGAGCGTGATCTTGGCGGTCCCCGGGGCCTCGGCTTGATAATGGATCCCGGCTTCGATGCTGTCCCGACGGTCCGTGCGCAGGGCACTGAGTTCCCGCTCGATGCGGGCGATCTCGTCATCCGCGTCCCGCAGGGCTGTATCGATCCGGGCGATCTGCTCCAGCGTCTCCAGGGCGCCCTCCCCAATCAGGCCCCAGGCCCGGTGCCATTGCTCGGGGGAAAGCGCAGGTTCGACGGCCCCGGCGTTCTCCGTGAGGCGCTCGATGAAGCCGAGCTTCAGGGTATGGGCCTGCCGGCCATCGCTCAGTCCGCGGCGCTCATCCTGTGCGGCCCTCAAGGCCTCGGTCAGGGCGCGTTCCCCGGGGTGGGCCAGGTCGCGGCCGTGGACCGTGCGCGTCTCAACGTGCTGAAGCCGCACTGCTACGGACCCCTCGGCGCGCACACGCAGGCTCGCCGCGTTGAGCCGGGCGGGGAGGGGATGGATCCTGACGATCCCCTCGCCGGCGTCGAGTTCGACCGTGTGCTCGCGCACGACATGGGCCCGGTCCGGGTATACGGTTACCTGGGTGATGCCATTGCCAAGGGCCGTTGCCAACGGCAGCATCGTGGCAAGCCCAAGGATCAGGGCAACGACGTGACGGAAACGGTGCCGCGGGGACATATGGGAATCTCCAGATGGCGGACGCTGCGCGATGCAGAATCCCGAGGGGAGGGAAAGGGGTTGCCCCCTTGAGAAAACAACGCAACCTGTCTCGATTGCGCGGCCGGCCGGACCGGCGCCGCATGCGCGGATTCTACGTGCTGTTCGTCCTGAGCCTGGCACAGGACACTAGTCCTCGAGCAGGATGATGTAGCCTCCCGAGCGCTCATCGCGCTCCAGCTTGAGCAGGTCGGCACGAGCCGCCTCTTCGAGCAGGGCACTGAAGGACCGAAACCCGTAGTAGCTCTCGTTGAAGCCGGGCTTGCGCCGCTTGATTGCCTGCTTGACCATCGAGGCCCATACGGGTTCACCTTCGCCGCGTTCCGCCTGCAGGGCCTCGGCGGTCTCAACGACCAGTTCCATGGCCTCGTGCTTCTTGTCGTCGGCCTCCTGCTCGGAAGGTCTGGGCGATGTCTCGCGGTCGGCGGCCTTGGCCACCTTGCGTGGCTTGCGCGTCTTGTGGGCCTCTTCGCGGACCAGGTCGTCGTAATAGATGAATTCGTCGCAGGCCGCGGTGAGCAGATCGGAGGTGGACTTCTTGACTCCGACTCCGATCACCAGCTTGTTGTTCTCGCGCAGCTTCGCCACCAGGGGCGAGAAGTCGGAATCGCCGCTGATCACCACGAAGGCATCCACGTGCCCTTTGGTGTAGCAGAGGTCCAGGGCGTCCACCACCATGCGGATGTCCGCCGAGTTCTTGCCCGATTGACGCACGTGAGGAATCTCGATCAACTCGAACGCGGCCTCGTGCATCGGCGCCTTGAATTCCTTGTAACGATCCCAGTCGCAGTAGGCCTTGCGCACCACGATGTTGCCCTTGACCAGGAGCCTCTCCAGGACCCGTCGGATGTCGAATTGCGGATATTTGGCCTCGCGGACGCCCAGGGCGATGTTTTCGAAGTCGCAGAACAGCGCCATGTTTCTGATTCCCGGAAGATCTGGCATCGGTTGAGGACCTCACCCAAGGGCTGCGTGAAATGGCACAGTTAGGTTACCCGAATATCGGGCTCCAGTGGGCGCAGAGTTGACCATCCTGCAGACCAGGAGTAGTGTCCGAAAATATTTCGAGAGACTCAGTTCCGTCCCTGTTGGCAAGAGCCAGCAGAGCGGTTTCACCCCAAGAGCTCCGGAGGAAAGATGGAAGCGTTAGCAGCTGCAGTGCTTTACCCCCAGATTCTTATTCTTGCCATTATCGGTTTCGTAGCCTTCTATTCCTCCTGCGCGGTCGGTATCCGCGCCGGCTGGCTCGCCTATCATCCTTCCGTCTGCGGGACCGTCGGCGCATTCGCCGGTGCCGCGATGGGTCTGGCGGCGGCAACGATCTAGCAGCCTTCCCCCGCGTTGAAACCGGACCCCGTATCCCGGGGTCCGGCGGTCCTCCCCTACGCTGCGCGATCCGATGATTCCCGGCCCAGCGTCCGCCAGCGCAGCCTGCGTCTTGCGGGCCCTAGAGCGGCGATCGTCCCTGTGGAACTCCCTTCTCAGCGGGCTTCCCGCACCACGACGGTGAGTCGGGAAGCGCAAACCAGTTCTTGGCCTTCGGTCCGGATATTCACGTCCCAGACCTGGATCGTCCGGCCGATGCTGACGGGCGTGGCGCATCCCGTTACCAGGCCGGAACGCACTGCCTTGACGTGATGGGCGCTGATGTCGAGCCCCATGGACACGAAACCCGGCTCCGCCGCGAGGTTGGCGGCGATGCTGCCGAGGGTCTCCGCCAGGGCCACCGAGGCGCCGCCGTGCAGGAACCCAAAGGGCTGGCAGGTGCGCGCATCCACCGGCAGGGTGCCGTAGAGGGCACCGTCCTCCACCGCCGTGATGCGTATGCCCAGGGCATCCATCAGGGTGTTGCGGTTGGCCTCGTTCAAGGCCTCCAGGTCCACGGGTCTTTTCCAGATCGCCATAACGGCTCCGTTACAGTCGCCCACGCGCTGCGAGTTCCACGAGGTCCGCGCGCCGGATCTTCATGCCGTCACTGCGCGGCAGAGGATGAAAGGCCACGGGCAGCTCCCAGGGGCTGAGGTACCGCCGCAGCCAGGTTCGAAGCGAATCCTGCTGGATTTCATCGATGGCGTCGAGGAAGGCCACCGGCCGCTGGCCGAATTCCGCATCGGCTTGTGGCACGACGATAGCCTGGACAATCGCTGGATGTCGCCGCAGCACGTCCTCGATACGCTCGGGCTGGACGTTTTCGCCACCGCTGATGAACTGATGGTCCCTTCGCCCCAGGACCCGAAACACCCCATCGTCCCAATGCCCCAGATCCCGTGTATGAAACCAGCCATCGGCATCCGTTGCAGGCACCAACCCGCCGTCTTCCAGATAGCCGAGGCACAGGGTATCCCCGCGCACCAGGATTTCACCATCTTCGGCGATGCGGCACTCCCGGTGTGGCAGGATCCTGGCGCTGCCATCCGGACCCTGGGTGATCACCTGGGAACTCATTTCCGTGAGTCCGTAGGTCACCCATACCGGCAGGCCACGGTCGCGGGCCGAGGTCAGCAAGGCTGGCAGCACCGGACCACCGCCCAGCAATATTCCGCGGAGACTGGGAAGCGAATCCTGCCGGGCGAGTAGGCGCCGAAGCTGAGCCTCCACCATCGAGACGTGGGAGATCCGCAGGTCGCGCAGGAAACGGGAATCCTCGGCGCGCCCGCCGATCACCAGGGCCGCGCCGCCCAGCAGGCACCGGAACAGGATCGCGACCCCGGCCACGTGGAACCAGGGAAGAGAGAGCAGGTATCGGTCTCCGGGGGCCAGAGGCATGACGGTGGCAGACCCCACGGCGCTCAGGACATGGTTCCGGTAACTGTGCACGGCGACCTTGGGCAAACCGGTGGATCCCGAAGTGAGGAGTCCCATGCAGGGCGCAGCATCGACAAACGCCAGCGTCTCGGCTTCCGGGACACCTCGACCGACGTCTTCCATATCCGGCCCCTGAGCGCCATCGGGGTCGAGCAGCCGCTCGATCCGATTCCGGGTCACCAGCGCTCCGAGTGGCGCCTCGGGCTGGGCGGGGTTCACCGGCAGGACCCGGAAGCCCGCTCGCAACAGTGCCAGGAACTCGATCAGGCCGCCAACGCTGTGCGTGGCCTTCAGGGCCACCCAGGCCCCCGGACTCCCGATCATCGTGAGCGTCCGGGCGCGTTCGCTGACGCGGTGATCCAGCTCGCGGAAGGTCAGCCGCTCGCCCGGACCGAGCAGGGCCGGTGCATCCCCGAAGCGCCGGGCCCCGACGCGCAGGAGGCAGGGCTGCGTCGCGACGTTCACAGAAGCCGACCCAGATGTTCCAGCCCGTCTCTTTCCATGACGGGCCGCACGACCGGATCCTCCAGGTACCGCAGCGGCTGCAGCAATGTCATCGCGAAAGGACGGAAGGTATCGAGCCCGTGCGGCCCCTCCAGGCCCCAGAGGGCCGCCAGGCGGGCGTGGAGGTCGAGGCTGAGATTGGACTCGTACGCGCCGCTGAGTACGGCCCTGATGCCGCGGACGCGGGCTTGATCCACCAGGTCGCGGGTCTTGGTAAGGCCCGTGAGCATCGGTTTCAACACCAGCGCGCCGAGACCGGGCGTATCGAGATCCGGTGAGGGGTCCTGACGCAGGGTCTCGTCCCAGGCGAAGGGGACCTCGGTTCGATCGGTCCAGCCGGCATAGGAGAGGCCGGACCTGAGCGGCTCCTCCAGGTAGTCGATCCGTCGAGCGTCGATCACCGCGCAGAGCTCCGCGACCTGTTCCAGCGACCAACTCCGATTGGCGTCCAGACGCAGCCGCGCGCCCGGTTCCATGGCATCGAGGACCCGCCGGATGCGGTCGAGATCGGTCTTCAGGTTCCCGCGTCCGACCTTGAGCTTGACGCAGTTCGCCGTTACGGCCTGGGGGTCAATCGGCGCCTCCGAGTCGAGGAGCCTGCAACAGCGAATGGGAGCAGGCGAGGGCAGGGCCTGACTCAACTGCAGGCAACCGCTCTCCAGACCGAAACGCACGGCAGGGGCCAGGACATCGGACACCGCCGCCAGCAGCCCATCCACATCGTTAAAGCCGGGGTTCGCAAAGAATGCCCGGCATTGGGCGGTGCAGTCCTGCAGGGATTCCCGACTGAATTCCGGCAGGGGCGCAATCTCGGACCAGACGATGTGCCCGCCGGCCTGCCGCCACTCCAGCAGCAGGCCGGTGCGCTCGTCGATGGTCCGGTTGCCCAGTCGCAGGGGATGGTTCAGCGGTATCCGGTAGGCCCAAAGCTCCAGGCGCGTCACCGCCCCGAGGGGCGCTGCGATCATGGCTGCCGCTTGAACTTGCCGAAGTCCGGTCGGCGCTTTTCCAGGTAGGCGTTGCGCCCTTCCTGCCCTTCCGCGGTCATGTAGAACAGCATGGTGGCGTTCCCCGCGAGTTCCTGGATGCCCGCCTGGCCGTCGGTCCCGGCATTGAAGGCGGACTTGAGCATCCGCAGGGCGATCGGGGAGTGCTCGAGGATCTGCCGACACCAGGCCACCGTCTCCCGTTCCAGTTCCGCCAGCGGAACGACCGTGTTCACAAGACCCATGTCCAGGGCCTCACGGGCATCGTACTGGCGGCACAGGAACCAGATCTCCCGGGCCTTCTTCTGGCCCACCACGCTGGCGAGGTAGCTGGCGCCGAAGCCGCCGTCGAAGGACCCGACCTTAGGGCCGGTCTGGCCAAAACGGGCGTTCTCTGCAGCAATGGTCAGGTCGCAGATGACATGCAGGACATGCCCACCGCCGATGGCATAGCCCGCGACCATGGCGATCACGGGTTTGGGGCAGGAACGGATGTCCCGTTGCAGGTCCAGCACGTTCAGGTGATGCACGCCCTCATCGTCCCGATACCCCGAGTCGCCCCGGACCCTCTGGTCGCCCCCGGAGCAGAACGCCAGATCGCCCTGGCCAGTCAGGATGATCACGCCGATCTGCTCGTCGAAGCGGGCATCCGCAAGGGCCAGCTGCATCTCCTTCACCGTGATCGGGCGGAAGGCGTTGCGGACCTCGGGCCGGTTGATGGTGATCTTCGCGATTCCCTCGGCCTTGTGATAGCGGATGTCCCGGTAGGGAGCGGAACAGTCTTCCCAGGCAAGGGCGGGGATGATCGAGGTGAAATCGGAGGTGGATGAACTCATGAAGGGGCGTGCTCGGCGGTGCATATACGATGAATGAACCCCGCCACCGCTTCCGGCGCCAGGGCATGGCAGTTATGCCCGAGGCCGTCCAGTTTGACAAGGGTCAGGTGGGGTGCAAACCGGGCCATCCGGTCGCCCACGGCACAGAATTTCGTGTCCAGACGCCCCACGATGAATCCCAGGGGCATTGCAAGCCCCGCCAGGTCATCCCAGCGGTTAGGCTGCCGTGCCAGGCTGGTGGCGCACAGCACGTCAGAGAGTATCCCCGGCATCTGCGCGGAGCGGCGCAGGATGAAGGCAAGGCGTTGCGCGTCAGAGAGCGCAGCGAACACCGGCTGCCGATACCAGTCCTCGAGCACCCGCGACCAGGGTTCTCGCTGGAACCGGCGCGCCCAGTCCGCGTCGGATGCAGCACGCTCCTCGCGCTCTCCGGCCTGCCCGAGACCGGGGTGGGCCGCTTCGAGCACCAGGGCACTGATCCGTTCCGGATGCCGGCAAGCGAAGTCCAGCGCCAGCCGTCCGCCCAGGGAGTAGCCGACCAACGCGAATCGGGGCGGGAGAAGCGGTTCAACCTTGTGCCAGAGGAGTTCGGAGTAGGCCGCGAACGGATCCTCGCTCGCACCCAGGTCCAGTGGCCTCCCATCGTGCCCTGGCAGATCCGGCGTCAGGCACCGGAACGCCGGCTGCAGATGCCCCGCCACCGCGTCCCAGTCTTCCCCCGTACCCATGAAGCCGTGCAGCATCACGACCGTCGGATGCCCCGAAGTCCCGGCCATCAGCACGGCGGGTCGGCACCGAGCCGACGGCCCAGTTCCTGCAGCAGCTCCGCGCTCTGGGCGGCTGGAAACCGCAGTTCGATCAGGGTGCAGCCCGCTCGCGAGCAGGCCTCGACATACGCCGCGCGCAGGCCCGACGCCGATACAGGATGGGCGTAGGGCAGGTCGAACTGGGCCGCAGCCTGCTGGAAATCCAGTCCGTGGGGAAGCTGGAACAGGGTCTCGAAAGACTCCCCCTGTTCCCTTGCGGGCAGCAGGTTGAAGATCCCGCCGCCGTCGTTATTGAGCACCACGATCACCAGGGGATTGGTGGCACGCGCGGCGAGGGCCAGGCTGTTGAGATCATGGAGCAGGGAGAGGTCGCCCAGCAGCAGCGTCAGTCCCCCGGAATAACCGTGGAGAAACCCGCAGGCGGTGGCCAGCAGACCGTCAATGCCACTGGCGCCGCGGTTGGTCACGCAGCGGTTCCCGAGCCGGGGCCGGGCGAGCATATCCATCAGGCGGATGCTCAGGCTGTTGCCAGCCAGCAGTGCCATGGACGGCGGAATTTCCTCGCTTAGGATGCGTGCGGCCGCCAGTTCGGAGAAGTGCTCTGCGAGAAGGTCATCCACCCGCGCACTCAGCTCACGGACGATGCGCGTCAGTCCCAGATCCGGCTGCCGGGGCACCACGAGTTTCCGGCAGAAGCTGGGGATATCCGCCTGAATCGGGACGGCCTTGTGGCCGGGGTCCAGATAGGCGGAGTGACGGCTGACCAGCCAACGTTGGCCGCCAAAGGCCGAAAGCCATTGGTTCAGCCGCTTCCCCGTCAGGCGTCCTCCGAACTGGAGAACCTGTTCCACTGCCTTCAGAGCGGTGCGTCCGCGCGGGCTGGCAAACAGGGCGTCCGGCGCTTCCAGCACGTTGGGATCGCGCAGCAGGCGCAGCTGGCTGCCGATGTCGGCGACGATGGGTATCCCAAGGCGTCGCCCAAGGGCGAGCACGGCATCAGCCTCGTCCGCGTCGAGCCGCCCGGCCACCAGCAGCAGGGGCCCGGTCAGGCCGTCCAGGCTGGGCGGTTCCAGTGGCGCCGGGTTTCTGTGGGTGCCGTGCTCGAGGTCGGCCAGCCAGGCGCTGAGGTCCTGCTGATCGGGTGCTCCGTACAGTGGTTCACGGAAGGGCGCATTGATGTGTACGGGACCCGCATCGACTCCGTGCAGCCGGCCGAAGGCGTCGTCGAGTTCCCGGGCCAGGCGGCCTGCCGACCACGCCGGATCGGGAGCGGGTAGCCGGAGCTCGGCTCGCGTGTGGGTCGCGAAGATCCCCTGTTGGTTAATGGTCTGGTTTGCGCCGCAGCCATGCAGCTCCTCAGGGCGGTCGGCGCTGACCGCGACGAGGGGCAGGTGGTCTTCGAAGGCCTCCACGATAGCCGGGTGCAGATTGGCCACGGCCGTGCCGGAGGTGGTGACGATGGCGACGGGTCTCCGTCCCGATTTCGCCAGGCCCAGCGCAAAAAAGGCGAGGCCGCGTTCGTCGAAGTGGGTATGCAGCGCGACATCGGGGTGATCCCGGCGGTACCGGGCTGCGGCCAGAACGAGGGGCGCACTGCGGCTGCCGGGGGCGATGCAGAGGTCCTGGACCCCATGCACGCGATGCAGCCGATCCATCAGCACATACGCCCAGGCCTCGTTGATGTGGCTGAAACGCAGGCCTTTCAGCATCCCAGCACGGACAGGAAGGATTCGATCTTGGCTTCCAGTTCGTTCCATTCCGCCTCGGGATCCGAGCCGTCGACAATGCCCACGCCCGAGTAGCACAGGATCCGATCCTGATTCACCAGGGCTGAGCGGATGGCCACCGCGAATTCCGAGTGGTGTGGCGAAACGATACCCACCGCACCGCTGTACCAGCCCCGTTGCACCGTCTCCTGCCGCCGGATGAGCGCCTGCGCCGCGCCGCGCGGGAAGCCGCAGACCGCGGGGGTCGGATGCAGGGCGTGCAAAAGTTGATCGTCCAGCACCCCGGGCTTCAGGGTGGCGCTGATCGGGAGATGGCGGTGCTGAATGCGGTCCAGCTTGAAGACACCGGCTTCGCTCGGGCTGTCGGTGTCGGTCACCCAGGGTTCAATCTGGCTGCGCACGAAGCGGGTCACGAGGTCGTGTTCATGCACCAGCTTGGGGTCGTCGCGCAGCCTGCGTTCCATGTCCGCGTCTTCCTCCCGGGTAAGACCGCGGCGAACGGTTCCTGCCAGGGATTCGGTCCGGATCTCCTGTCCCCACCGCCGGTAGAGCCGCTCCGGCGAGCACCCCATGAACAGGTCATTCGCCTGCTCCATCGCAAAGCCGAAACTCCCGGGATTCGTGTTGCACCAGCGCTGCAACACCGTGAAGGGCGCCACGGGCGCGGTCAGGCGAAGCTCGACCCTGCGCGCCAGCACGGCCTTGTGCAGGCGACCCTGGGCGATATCGCCCAGGATCTCGCCGATGCGCTCCCGGCACACGGAGAAGTCCATGTCGTCGATCCGACGCGCCACGCTTGGCGAAACCACGTTTTCCACCGCCTCGGGATGGAATTCCAGCTTGCACAGCAACTCGATCAGGTGCGTCTTCATGCGCACGAACTCGCCGGGGGACTCCGCCAGCAGGTTCACCGCAAGGTGGTGATCGGGGCCCCGCTGGCGAAGCTCGATCGCAGGAAGCACGAAGCGGGCAGCAGGGAAGCCGGACCATTCGTCCCTTCCATTGTTGCCGGCAAACGCGAAGCCGCCCAGGAAGAACGCATCTCGACCCTCCAGGATCGCGTTGATCCTTGCCAGCAGGCGCGCATGATCGCGAGCGGAATCGGCCGCGAGTTCGACGGCCGCACCGACACCGGCGACGCTCATCCCTTGCTCCCGGTCCTGCCAGAAGCAGCGTGCGCCGTGGGGGTTGATCTGCAGCCAGTTCAGGAGACCGATGCTCGGCACGGCTTCGCGCAGATGCAGCAGCGCACCCTCGCGATAACGCCAGTTCTTGACTTGCCCGAGCAGCCGCGACACGGCTGCTTCAAAGGGGGCATAGGGGGATGGAAGTCGGGTACATGGTTCGGGCATCAGGGCGGCATTGGTGCCTCGGGGAGTGCCGGCAGCCCCAGGCTCTCGGTTGAGACGCCGGTCCTGTTCAACCGCGGCCGGGTTCGAATGGCGTGACGTCAAAGCGCGACCTCCCGGTCATCATGCCAGCGTCTTCTGCATGGCTCGCGGATCGCGGACCCCCCGACGGCCGCCCGCTCGATCATCGTCGACATCCGCTGGCCACCCGCACGCGATTCGATTTTCTTCCCCGACTGCTGCAACGCCACTCCCGATCCAAAACACGCTTCCGCGATCGTCTCCGAAGAAGGTAACCCGCCCCAGAAGTTCCGGCAATCCCGAAGGCCCTCTTCAGGGAGCAATCGACCGCCGCGCCGCCTGCAGTTGGCGCTCGAGTGCGCCCCCATCCAGCGGCCTGTGATGGATGATCTCCAACCGCCCTTGCTCAGCGCCCGGATGGGGCTCGATGTCCCCGAATCCGGCGACACGGTTGATGCTCACCCAGCCGGTGCTGGTGGCCAGGACGCCCTTGACCCGATCCCAGGCGTGCCGGCGAAGAGCCTCATCCAGGCGCATGGGGTCGAATTGTACCGCTGGGCCAAACAGCCAGCTACGCCCGAAATGCCCCTCGCCCCGCGATTCCGCAGTCCACCATTCCGGGTGGTCTGCCGCCGGGGGTTGGCTCCGCCCGGATTCCGGGGTTTGCAGCCGATGGGCCGTCAGGAAGGCGTGAGCTTCGGGGAAGAGGGCACGGCGCGCCGCACTCAGGGGCAGGTCCAGCCATGCCGGATCCAGGTCACCGTGGGCCACCAGCGCAGTGCGCACTTTCGGGGGGTCCAGAGCACGCGCAAACACGAAGAAGGCCTCGCGATCCTGGTCGCTGTAGAGGTCCGCCTTGTGGGCCACCAGGACGTCGCCCAGATGGATCTGGTCACGCCAGGTTTCGTGTGCGCGGTGCCGGGCCGAGGCAAGGTGCCGCGCGTCCATCAAGGTGATGGTGGCGCGAAGCTCCAGCACCGATGCGTAGAGCGTTCCGGTCAGTGTCTCGATGACCTGCGCCGGATGTCCGAGGCCCGTCGGTTCGACCAGAATGCGCTGGGGGCGCTCCCGGCGAATGATGTGGTTCAGGCCGACCGTGAAGGCCTGACTGGCGACGCAGCAGAGGCAGCCTCCGGCCACCTGGCGGACGGCAACGTCACCATCTGCCAGCAGATCTGCATCGACGCCCACTTCCCCGAATTCGTTGACCAGGACCGCCCAGCGCTCGTTCTCTGGCCGTCGCTGCAGCAACCGGCGAATGGCAGTGGTCTTGCCCACCCCGAGGAAACCCGTGATGAGGTGGGTTGGTATCAGCCGGGGCCTGCTGAACGGGGCATGAGTTTCCGACATGGTGGCCATGAGCGTGCGGGATTCGTTTGGCTGTTGGCAAGAGTCAGCAGCGTGGAAGGCCCATCGCCAGCTCATGCAGTGGGACCCTCGACAGCAACCGGCCCAGCACCCCGGCTCGTCAGGTTACGCTACGATAACCCGCCCCGCAGAACTGGGCCGTGACTTTCATGGTAACCGGAACATGCACGGGCACCGTTGGGCGCTGTGTGATCGGTAATCCTGCGCCTCTCGGGAATCGTCAATGACAGGAGCTCGGCCCTTGAACAGCGTCATGGCCCGCATCGGGAAGGCACTCGCCGCACAGCAGCCACTCGTGTACGTCCGTTGTTACGAGGAGGATCGGCTGGAGCGCATCCTGGCGCAGTTGTCCGGCGCGCACTTCGGAGACACCCGGCCCGTGCACACCTGGACGCTGACCCGCGGCTTTCCGGGACAAACCCCGAAGAGCGATGGAAGCTACGACCCCGTCCAGTCGCTTCAGGGGATCCTCGCGGCCCCGCAGGAGGCCTTTTACCTTCTGAAAGACCTGCCGCTTCTATTCGAGGCATATCCCGGCGTCGTGCGCGGCCTGCGTGACCTGTACGAGGCGCTGTCTGGCAGCAGGACCTGCATCTTCCTGTCCAGCCCGGTGTGGCGCATCCCCGAGGCGCTTTCGCGGCACTTCTTCACGGTGGAGCTTGGCGCTCCGGACGAGCAGGAAATTCTTGCGGAGATCAGGCGCCTTGCTTCACCGGAGGACGGCGCGGATGGGCCTGCCGAACCCTGGCTGACCCAGGCTGCGAGTTCCATGAAGGGCATGATGCTCAATGAGGCCAGACACCTGATGCGGCGCCTGGCGGAGGAGGGCAAGCTGGGTACCGAGGCCGCTCTGCTCGAGGTCCGCGAGGAGAAGGCCACGGCCCTGATGCGGGAGGCCTGCCTGAAGTACATTCCGGAGGCGGTGGATATCGATCGCGTCGGGGGTCTCCAGAATCTCAAGGAGTGGGTGCTCACCCGCCGGGCCTTCTTCTCGGGGGAGCGCGGCGATGCCCGCGTGCCACCACCCTCCGGGGTGCTGTTCATGGGGGTCAGCGGCTGTGGCAAGAGCATGGCGGCAAAGGTCATCGCCAGCGCCTGGTCGCTACCGCTGGTGCGTCTGGACATGAACCTGGTGCTCTCCGGGACCTTCGGCTCCCCGGAGTATGCCTTCGACAATGCCCTGCACCTTGCCGAGCAGATCGCCCCGTTGGTGCTTTGGATCGATGAGATGGAGAACAGCTTCGGCTACGATTCCGAGAGCCATCGGGGCAACAATCCGAACATTTTCTCCAGTTTTTTGACCTGGATGCAGGAAAAACCCCCCGGCGTCTTCGTCGTGGCCACGGCCAACCGGATTCAGCTGCTTCCCGCCGAGGTCATCCGCAAGGGGCGGTTCGACCAGCTGTTCTTCCTTGATCTGCCTACGGAGGAGGAGCGCATTGGGATCATCGAGATTCATCTGCGCACGGCCGGGGCGGATCCGGCCGCGTTCAACCTAAAGACACTGGCCGTCTTGACCCGGAGCTGGAGCGGAGCCGAGATCGAACAGGGGATCAAGTCAGCCTCGGTGCACGCCTGGGAGGAGGGGCGGGAGTTGAACGAGCGCGATGTTTTCTGGAGCACCGCGCGGATCGTGCCGCTGTCCAAGACGATGTCCGAACAGATCAAGGCTCTGCGTACCTGGTCGCAGGACCGTGCCACACCCGCCTCGCACAAGGGTCTCCCTTGACCCGGTCGATCTGTGACACGGACGCCCGCGGGCGCGGCGGGTCGAAGTTTGGCCCCTCGGGGCAGGCGTCACCGCCTGATCGGACAGACCCGGTGCGGCCGGGCCTCCGGCACGGTTGGGAAAAACCCGCGCAGTGGGCGAGAATACGGCGATGAGATCCCTGAATAGAATCCTGACGGTTTTCTTCCTGCTCGCCTGGCTCGCGGGCTGCGCGACGACGGGCACGGTCCCGGGAGACGCCCGTTCCGCTTACGGTGCCGTGTCCGATGCGGTGGTCCGCGGAGATTGCGAGGCCGCGGCCGACGCCACGAACGCCCTCGCGCAACGCTTCCCGGATAGTCCCTCACTGGGTAATGCCCGGCTGGAAGCGGCTTCCACCTGCATGGCCAGCCAGGAACCGGCACGGGCCCGGGAACAGAGCGGAAAACTCATCACCGAGGCACCGGCGCATCCGCGGCTGGACCATGCCTACCATCTGCATGCAATCGCTGGTTACCAGCTGTGGAAAGGCGACCATGGCGTGGCCTCCGGCACGTCGGAACTTATTGCCGACATCGAGACAGCCCGGGCAGTAATCGGGGATTTTCGGGAATTTGTGACCCGCTTCCCGGACTCCGAGTACCGTGAAGACGTCCTGCCTTATCTTGTCGATCTGCGCGAGGGTCTTGCGCGTTCGGAGCTTCAGGTCGCCCAGAACCTTTTCGAGGCGGGCGAATTTGGGCCGGCGGCGGCGCGCGCGGCGTACGTGGGCGAACATTTTGAGGACACGGGAAGCGCGCCGAATGCACTGGCACTCGAGATGCAGGCGCTCGCACGGATCGATGATCCGCCCCCGGTCGCCATCGTTGCGGCGCCGGTCCGCGCTGCGGATCGCACCCCGATGGAGGCTGAACCCGTCCGGGCCCGACCCACTCCCCCTCCCGCACCACACACGGCTGCGGCTGAGCCGCGCCGCCCGGCAGAAGTGCGTGCCGCGCCGCCCACGGCTGTGAGTGGGCTGCAACGTCCGGCCGAGGTCCGTGCTGCGCCGCAGTCGCGCGATGTCGCATGGATCCGGGATCAGCCACGAAACGCCTTCACGATCCAGATTCTCGGGCTCGGCCACGAGAGGGGTGTTCGCGATTTCCTGCGGCAGGAGGCACTGGAGGGTGACGTGGCCTGGTTCCAGACCGAGCGTAACGGCAGGGCTTGGTTCGTGGCGATCTTCGGCAGCTATCCCAACGCAGAAGCCGCCCGCGCAGCGATCGGGGATCTCCCTGCCAGTGTTCGCCGTAACCAGCCTTGGATCCGCAGCTTTGGGTCGGTACAGGACGCCATTGCGGGTTCGTAGCCGCACCCGAACGCCTTGGGCGCTAGCGCCCCAGTCCAACTTCGGACCAAAACTTCAGGCATGAACCCGGCGCAACCCCATCTATCCGAGCTGAACGTCGTCGAACGGATGGCGGTACGGTACCTGCGCCGACGCAACGCGCTGAAGGAGCCGCAGGTACACCGTTGGCCCCGGGAAGAACTCCGCACCATTCGATGGCTGGAGATTTCAGCGGTGATCCTGGCCGCCGTCTCCGGCATCGCATCGGGTGCCTTGATCGGGGGGCTGGAGATCTGGCTCAATTTCACGATCACGGATACGGACGAGTCGTGGATCCGCTGGGTCGAATACTGGGCAATCTTTCTGGGTGTCTCGGTGGTGATCAGTGCAGTGGAGATCGTGTTTCTCTACTGGGTGGTCCTTTGGCGCGTGGCGAGAATCACATCCATCGCCGGACTCCGGCTGTCCGAAGAGGAGGTGGAGCAGGTCATCGCCATTGGCCTGTCGCGTGCGGCGCTGGATCTGCCCGACCCTCGGGAGCCGATATACGGCATCGACCCGTTCCAGCGGGTGCCGCGCTGGAGGCTTTGGACCTATGCCTTGATGTACCGGCTGAAGATTGGCGCCACCAGCTTCATTGTGCGAGTGATGCTACGCCGGATCCTGGCCCGGGCCGCGGTGCGGGCGCTGATCCCATTGGTGGCGATCGTCGTTTACGCGATCTGGAACGCGATCATCATCGGCTGGATCATGCGCGGATCGCGTGTTCGGGCAGCCGGGCCGGTGGCCATCGCGGAACTGGCCGACAGCGTACGGAGCAAGTTGGATGGCCTCGATGAACACACCCGGCGGCTGATGCTGGCAGCGGTAGCCGAGGTCATCATCCGCAGCGAGAACGACCATCCCAACTTCGTGCTTCTGCTGGGACGGCTGTTCCAGGAGTTCGACATCGAGCCCGGTTCGCTGACTGTCGATTGGACGGCACGCCAATCTGATCTCGGGGAGCTCAAGCCGGAGGAACAGGAGTTGCTGCTGATGCTCGTGAACATCACCGTGATGCTCGACGGCCGGCCCCGCCGCAAGCAGAAGCGGTTCGCCGAGGAAGTCCACACCGCCTGCGGACGACGCTTCGATCCGGGTGAACTCGACGAGATCTACGCGGAGTTTTTCCAGGGGCAGGGCCTTGGTGGAGCGGCGCCTCGACGCCCTGAAACTTCGCCGGGGGTCGGCTGAGGACTCGCGGACCCTACGGGAAGCAGGATCGCCCCGGTGACCCGGAGCGATCCTGGCGCGTCGTTTTATGGGCTGATCAGGGTGTAGCCGGCCGCCGTCAGGTCCATGATGCGCACCACGCCCCCTTCGCCGTGTGTGGCGCGAGGGTTCAGTTCAGGGGCCGTGCCGCGCATGCGGGTAACGGCAGCGATGGTGTTCTCACAGGCGGCGAAACGGACGCCCGAATCGACCGCCAGGCCGTCGATCCGACTCGCCTGGGGGTTGTCGGCGAACAGCAGGCTCAGGCCCGGACCGAAGGCAACGATCTCGACATCGATCTTTTCCGGGCCGTAGTGCCGGATGGCGTTGTTGGCCACATTCAGGACCAGGTTTTGCCGGGCCGGGTCACCGTCGCTGATCTGGAGCACGAGCCTGTGTTCCGCGAAGGGCTTGTCATCGGGTGCCTCGGCCTGGGCGCCCATGGCCAGCAGGAGCAGGGGAATGGCAATCATGGCCGAACGCAGGGTCTTGAGAAATGGGTTCACGTTGTAGATCTCCTTTGGCCTTCCGTCACCGCCCCCGAAGGGAACGAATCCGGTAACGTCTTTGTTGGAATGGTTGTTGTTCTTGGTGGAACGTTACTCCCTGCGGCCAGTTGATGGATCAACCGGGACAGCGCAAGACATCATCGAGGGTCTGGAGTCCAGATTGAGTCTCTCCTCGAGAACGCATCCTGACTATAGAGGGAATTACCCCGGGTTTTAGTCCAGGGTTCATTATTTCTTCAGAGATAGCGGAAAAGGCATGGCCAGCCGGCCGGGGCGGCAGCGGCTCAGCGAGGACAGGGGTGAATACTGGTGCCGACGGGCCTCAGCGGTGTGCCAGCCTTACAGACGACTTCGGCAACTCCCGGGTGAAACGGACCCAGATCCCATCGGGGCATTGGCGTGCCACCATCGCGTGGGTGCGATAGCCACCCTCGGAGGTATCGGGCTGCGGGAAGATGATCTCCAGCAGTCGATCCCACACGGGACCGGTGTACTCGAGAAATCCACCGAGGCGGCAAAGCTTGCGGGCCTGGACCTGTATCCGGTGACCGTTCCCTAGAACCAGCCACACGCTGGTGCGGACCCAGGTGTTCTCATCATCATCGTCCTGCATCGCATTCCCCCTGCCGAACGCCCCGTTCCCTCAATGAATCTATTGTTCGATATACCTCGGGCGATATTGATAATAGGAGCGATCAGTCAAAAAAGGAAGTCTTTTCGCTACCTAGGTAATACTACCCAGAATGGACTGAAGGCAGGCGCAGCCCCTCGAGCGCGGCTCGCTCGGAACCCGGGTAGCTGGCGCGGTGCTGGGCGAAGAAGGCGGGGCCCCAGTCCACGTGATGGACGGGACTGAGACGATGACGGTTGCGGTGCCGCGGTTCCCGATGCCAATGGTCATCAGCCCTGCGGGGTCGATTTCAGCATTCCCTCGAGCCGTTCCACCTCAGCCTGCGCATTGACCAGTTCCGTTACGTCGTATTGCACGCCGAGGTAGTAGATCAGCTGGCCCGATGCATCGCGCAGGGGCTGGATGGACAGGCGATTGTGGAACAGGGTCCCGTCCTTGCGATAATTGCGCAGGGTCACTTCGACGGGGCGATGCTCCTTGAGCGCGGCACGGATCTCCTCCAGCGCGGGCTGATCCCGTTCGTTGCCCTGGAGGAAGCGGCAGTTGAGGCCCAGGATCTCGTCGCGACTGTAGCCCGTCATCCGCTCAAAGACGGAGTTGGCGTAGACGATGGGATTGTCCGGCATGTCGGGATCGGAGAGTGTCACTCCGTTCACGCAGGTATCCAGGATCTGGGTCAATACGTACGGGATGATTCCGGCATCTTTTTCGGCGGTAAACAGCATGGTTCGCTCCGGTGGGGGCTACGCTCAGGAGGTGGTTGAGTCCGACGATCGCTGGCCAAGTTCCCTTTCGACCAGGGCCTTCAGATTGCGTACGACGCGTTCCGTGCCGTCCTGAACCGCGAAACGAATGAGTTTCTCGAATGGCCGCAGTGCGAAGCCGAGCCGCGCCAACTCGAAGCTGAAGGTCAACTGCGTGTGCTGCCCTTGCGGGTCGAATCGATAATCGATCACGAACGGGTCCTTGATCCCCTTGAAACAAACATAATGCTGGGGATCGAGGGCGATGACCCGGAAGTCGGTTTCGGTGCGGCGTCCCTGATCAACCCGGACCTGATGGGCCGTCCACCCCAGATCCAACGGCCCGTCCGTCAGGGGTCGCAGACGCTGCACCTCGGGAGACCAGCGTGGATAGTTGCGGACGAAATCCTCCACCACGAATCCATAGACGTCCGGCAAGGGACAGCGGATCAGGGTTCTGGACTGGGCCTTTACCATCGTTCGGGCGGTTCCCTTGGAAACGGTTCGCGGGAGAACGCAACGGGCGGGGGCAGGGAGCCAGGGCAGATCTTCCCGCTTGGCTGCCCATCCTCTGTGTCAAAGGATAGCAGTATCCTTGGGAGTGCGGCCAAGGGGCATTAACGTGAAAGTCACGGCCACGCCCGCCGCTACGCCCCCGCTTATGGAGTGCGGGAGCTTGCTCCCGCTATTCGGTGACGGGGAGACCTGAACCACTTCAACGCAGCCCCCCAAAGTGGCGGCAAGCCGCCGCACTCCATAGGCGCTTGTGCTTTCATCATTCGGGGTGGCGCGCTCCGAGGCCATGACAGTTAGCGTGAAAGTCACGGCCCAGTTCTTTAGGTCGGGTTGGCGTAGCATAACCCGACCTGCCGGGGACGACGAAGAAATCATGTCACCCACCTGCGGCTGTCGGACGTTTTCGCCAGGGCTGGTTGATAACGCGCGACCACCCTCGGCGGCCCAAGCCGCAGATATGGTCTAGATTACGGTTTGTAACCGAATTCAAGGCCCGGAAATCGTGCCGAGGGAGGAGTCACCATGCATGATCTGCAACCTGGGGTCCGGGCCGCTCGTACGGGCTGGACGCACACTGGAACGAGGCGCCCGCCGTTCGCCCATGAACCCGGTCCCGGGCAGGAGTCGGTCTGGGACTATCCGCGTCCCCCCATCGTCGCTCCGGATTCGAGGGAAGTCCTGATCAAGATCGGGGAACAGACCGTTGCCTTGAGCGAGAGAGCTGTGCGCGTACTGGAGACGGCGAGCGCGCCATCCTTCTACGTCCCGCCGGAAGATGTTGAAGAAGCCCTGTTGATCCCGATGGCCGGGCATTCATTCTGCGAATGGAAGGGGCCGGCCCGATACTTCGAACTCGCCCATGCCGCGGAGCGTGGTGCTCCGGTCGCCTGGATCTACCCGGAGCCGTTCCCGGAGTTCGAGACGCTGGCCGGCTGGTACGCCTTCTACCCCGATCGCGTCGCCTGCTTCGTGGCTGGCGAGCGGGTCCTGCCTCAGGCCGGGGGTTTCTACGGCGGATGGATCACCAGAGACGTGGTGGGACCGTTCAAGGGCGATCCGGGGACGTCCGGGTGGTGACCTCGGCGGACCGTGACCCCATTGGTTGGCGCACCAGGAACTCGCCCCGACTGCCCCTTGGCTGGATCGAGAGGGGGGGAGAAGAACCATGCCGATGGTAAACGGCGGGCCGATGAACCGCATCGCCCAGCAACGCGCCCGCGCCCGTCAGTGGCGCATGCTTCTGGAGCCCGAGGAATCGGCCATCGTACAAAGCGGGTATCCAGAGCACACGCAAACCCCCAAAACGAAAAAGACCCGCCTTTGAGAGTGGCCCCGGTCCCTGTTGGACGCCGCTCATGCCGATGCGGACCTGAACGGAGTGAGGATCATCGCGCGCTCCGCATACGGTGGTGCCGCGCCGCGTGGCCGCGCCCGCCGTGCATGTGACCGTTGGGTCCTGCTGACCATATTCCTGCTGCGTGCCGCGGCCTATTTCATCCTGGACTTGCCCGGGAGCCATGCCCAGTTGCCGGGGGCACTGGTCAGCACCCAGGGATGCAGCGGCAGTGGCATCAGCCCCGTTGCACCGCCTTTTCATAGAGTCCCGGAAACCGTCCGGCGGGATCGCACTCGCGCTTGAGGGCCTCGTAGGCCTGTCGGTCGTAGTGCTGCCAGAAGGTCGTCTCGTCGTAGGTACTGCGCGAATACAGGCTTTTCTTGCCACCGTGTTGCGCGACCAGTTCCTCGACCCGGGCATTGTAGTGGCCGTCGGGCTCGCTGGAGCGGAGCATGTCCCAGAAACCGAAGTTGATGTACGGGGTATCGGTACGCAACTTGAATAACGAGAACTGGGCTTCAGGAACGACGAACGGGCAGATCCACACTGGTCGGATGCCGATTTCGGCCTCGAAGGCTTCCAGAAACGCTGCGGCGTTGGCGATCGGGATATCGACGTCCTGGATGACCGACTCGCTGCGCGGCCGAATCGACTGGAGCAGGCTCAGTGGCCAGCGGCGGCTGGCGCGCATGATCTTCTGGTAGGTGACGCTCGACAGGCGCTTGCGCCCGAGAAGCAGCCGCACCGGCTTGAGGTGGGCGCCGACATTCCTGCTGCACCAGAACCAGTCGGTGTCCCAGCGCCAGAGGTAGTCGTGGATGCTCAGGTAATCCTCGCGCCGCTCGCGCAGGCTCTGCCAGTATTGCTGCATCCAGGTGTAATCGCTGGCCTCGGTCCCCGCTGGCAGCGACTCGATGAAATGCGCGCGGGTCAGCACGAACTCGCCGGGTGCGAAGTACACGCCGTCGAGATAGGCGCAGGTCGGTTGCGCGCATTCCTCGCCGATCGCGGCGAACAGTTTTTCCGGCTCGCGGAAAGACATGTGCTCGAGCCGGACATAAGGCTGCACCGGAATCAGGCGGAGGCGGACCCGCGTGGCGTAACCGAGGCTGCCGTAGGAGTTCGGAAAGCCGTAGAACAGTTCCGGGCGGTGCTCGCGCGAACAGGTCAACACGCGGCCGTCGGCGACGAGGACGTCGATCTCTTGCACCGTGTCGTGCACCAGACCGTAGCGGAACGCGCCCGACTCGATGCCGATGCCTGTGGTCGCGCCGCCAATCGTGATGCTCTTGAGTTCGGGCACAATGGCGGGGGCCAGGCCGTGCGGCAGAGTCGCGTCGACCAGGTCGGCATAGGTCATCATGCCCTCGACCTCGGCGGCGCAGGCCCCGGCATCGATCTCGATGACGTGGTTGAGCGAAGCCACGTCGATCTCGGTCCTGCGGGCATCCTCGCGCGGCCTGAACAGGTTACTGGTGGGCTTTCGAAGGCGCACCGGGCCGTCGGACTCGGCCAGCGCCGCGGCCATCGCCTCCACAAGGGCGCGGTGGGCGTCCCGGTTGGCTTTACTCATCGGACTGGCACGTAGCGCCGTAAATCGCCCTGGCTGAGGTCGGAGCCGTAATAGGCACAGGTGTACTGCACGGTCGGACCGGGCATGGCCTCAAGCCGCTCGGCGTCCCACCAGCCGTCCATATAGGCCTCGCCGGCGCTGTGCAGCTTTTCCGTGACTTGTGATTCTGCTGACATGCTCGTGCTCCCTGCAGAAGGCGGATGGCAGCCTGTGTTCCCGCCGAATGAGCTCTTCGTAAATTCTGCCACAAGACTGTAGCCGGAGACATTTGGGGCAATATCAAAGGCCATCCAATCACGATGGCGATCAAGAAGGCCAAGGCCCTGAACGGTTGGTTGAGCACCCAGCCGACCAGCCCGGCCAAAGCATGGCAAGTCGAACTCGCGCCGGGCGAAGGGCGGTTTATTTTCTACACGCAGTGGCCACTGGTCTCTTTTCACCGCTTGCTGAGCAAGTGCCCCCGTGCTGATCTG
>Ga0209498_1000016_pt1 | contig 95389 bp, 80 predicted proteins | sample WalLakDeSediment_FD_184131 | JGI IMG/M metagenome (GOLD analysis project Ga0209498, IMG submission 184131) | Lake sediment microbial communities from Walker lake, Nevada to study Microbial Dark Matter (Phase II) - Walker Lake 11/02/13 Deep... | ecosystem: Environmental > Aquatic > Freshwater >... | reverse complement strand
TTTCAGATGGACAAGTTACTCGCGTTTGCGAACAACACCGGCATCCGTTATGTAAACTTTACCATTTTCAACCTGGCTGCGGTAACCGGAATAGAAGCCAGTTACTACGAATTTTATCAGTCGAAGGAGTTTTTGGCGGCAAAAAATGCCCTTGAAACCGCTAGAAAAGAATTCCCGGGAATAGAAACCACCTTCTGGGAAACCAATCCTGAAAAAAGCTTCCGGAATTGCCCCTTCCCCTGGACACATTTCTACATTTGCTGGAACGGAGAAGTGGCACCTTGCTGTGCAAAGCCGTTTCCCAAAGAACTTAGCTTTGGAAACGCCATTGAAAGGCCACTCATAGATATACTAAACAATAATGAGTATAGAAACTTCAGAAAACTATGGCAGCAAAACAAGACCCACCCCTTTTGTCATAAATGCCATTTTATTGATCTTCCGGCCATGAAGTAATGCAGGAAAATTTTTGTTATCCCAAGCCTTTTATAAATTGGGTATTTATGCATCTAAATTCATTTTTTAATATAATTTTACACAAAACTTCCTGCAAAGGAAGTTTTTTCCATATTTACTAACCAAAAAACATACACTATGGGATTTGTAAAAGAATTTAAGGAGTTTGCCGTCAAGGGCAATGTTATGGACATGGCCATTGGTATCATTATCGGGGGTGCTTTCGGAAAGATTGTTTCCTCGCTGGTAAACGATGTCATTATGCCCCCCATTGGTAAATTGTTGGGTGGCGTTGATTTTGCCAGCCTTTTTATCAACCTGGGACCCGACAAGTTTGAAACCTTGGTGGAAGCGACAGAAGCCGGTGCGGCAACAATTAATTACGGATTATTTATCAATACCGTGATCGACTTTCTGATTATTGCACTGGCAATTTTCATGGTGATTAAGCAACTGAACAGGCTGAAGAAAAAAGAAGAGCCAGTTCCTGTTGCAGCACCCACCACCAAGGAGTGCCCTCACTGTGTCACACAGATTCCAATTAAAGCTACCCGTTGCCCCAACTGTACTTCGCAACTCACATAATTTTCAGGTAGCTATTAAAATAGAGCCAGGCCATTTTTTCTGACCTGGCTTTTTCTATGTAACAATATCGGCCCGGTTTTTGATTGAAATTCAGCATTAAAGTATTTTCGGGCCCGACCCACTATTTAATTTTATTTATGACAGCGCAGATTTTCAGATTCAAAAAAGCTACACTTTTTATTCCAGTAATTTTTGTTTTCTCCCTTTTGTTTGCATGCAGCCAGCCCGACCCTGAGCCATTGAAACTCGATCGCATAGCATACGTGAGCGAAGGCATTGTTCATGTGGCAGGGCTTAATGATGGCACACATACCGAGGTGGGCAGAGGGGCAGAGCCGTCGCTTTCGTTCGATGGCCGCTACCTTGCCTATGTAAACGATGTGGGCAATAAGCGCCGCATTGCTGTACTTGATTTTCCCAACCGCAACACCACCATTATTGAAGACGTGCAGGGCACCTCCTGGGGCCCGGTATGGTCGCCCACCGAAAACCGGTTTTTGTTCTCAGCCACCGCACAGAACAATGGCTCCTCACACAGGGTAGTGATTGTTGCCCATGCCCGCGAAGACAAGAAATACGTGATCGCGCGCGAAGGCATCAACATTTATTCTCCGGCCTGGGCTTCCGACGGAGAAACAGTTTATGGACACGACACCCACTTTCTTTATCAGTGGGAAAAGACAGGAATGCTGACCAGTCATGCCATTCTGACCGAGAAATTCGGTGCGCTCGACTACAATAGCTCTACCAAAATTTTACCTTCGGCCGATGGCAACCAATGGCTAATAGGCATTGGAGCGGAGGAACCCTCCAACCGCCCGCGCAAAACCACTTTCAGTGTATACCTTTTCGACGCATCGGCACAGCAACTGCATAAGGTTTCGCCCGACAATGTGTTTATCAGCGATTTTACCTGGAGTAGCGACCAACAAGGCGTAATGTTTTCAGGAAAAGAGTCCCGCAACCAGCGACAAAACGACCTGTACCTGCTTTTACTGGCCGACGGTAGCACCCACCGAATTATAAAAAATGCCATGCAGCCCTCATGCCGTGCCATTGAAGTGGCACAAGCACAGCAGAAATAATGCATAAGCCAGAGCGAGAAAAGAAAAAGACGCTGTAAAAAGCATTATTTTTGAGAGAATTTTTGTGCCCTGCATTGCATGTACGCCATTATCGACATCGAAACCACCGGAGGTAACCCTTACCGCGACAAAATCACCGAGATTGCCGTTTTTATTCATGATGGCAAAAAAGTGGTAAAGGAATATATCACCCTGGTGAATCCCGAGCGCAGGATACCTCCTTTCATAACTCGCATGACAGGCATTACCGACGAAATGGTAGCCCGTGCTCCCCGGTTTTTCGAGATTGCCAAAGATCTGGTAGAGCTTACGCGCGAGGCCGTTTTTGTAGCCCACAACGTGAGTTTCGATTACAACTTTGTGCGCAACGAATTCAAAAGCCTTGGCTATGACTTTACGCGAAACAATATATGCACGGTAAAGCTGAGCCGCAAGCTTATCCCGGGAAAAACTTCCTACAGCCTGGGAAGGCTTTGCCAGGATCTTCAAATTGGGATTGACAACCGCCACCGCGCAGCCGGCGATGCCCTGGCCACGGTAAAACTTTTCGAATTGCTTTTACAGAAGCACCCCGAAGGCTTCCTCAACGGGTTTCCGGGCACCTTCAATGGGCGAACGGCTATGCATTCGTCGCTTTCGGCCGAGCTCCTTAACAACCTCCCCTCCAAAACCGGCGTGTATTATTTCCTCAATGAAAAGGACGATATTGTTTATATTGGCAAAAGTAAAAATATACGTCAGAGGGTGCTGAGCCACTTCTCGTCAGCTCGCTCGCAGAAAGCCCTCGAAATGGCCGGGCAGGTGCGTAGGGTCGATTTTGAAGAAACCGGCAGTGAGCTGGCAGCGCTGCTGCTCGAGTCGGAAGAGATCAAGCGCCACCAGCCCCTGTACAACCGCCGCCAGAGACGCAGCTTCTTCAACTATGGCCTATTTAGCTTCACCGACCAGGAAGGCTATCTTAACCTTAAGATCGACAAAACCAGCGGTGGACAAGTGCCGGTGGCCAGCTTTTCCAACCGAGAAATGGGGCGTGAGTTTCTTTTCCGGCTGGTGGAAAAACATCAGCTGTGCCAGAACCTCAGTGGGCTTTTCAGCACCAGCGGCGCCTGCTTTCATTATGCCGTGAAGCAATGCCGTGGCGCCTGTCTGGGAATAGAGCCGCCAAAAAGCTATAACCTGCGCGTAGGAAAAGCCCTGGAAGGTGCTTCGATGCCTGCACAGAACCTGATTGTGGTGGACAAAGGCCGCAATTACGGGGAAAAATTCCTTATTTTGATTGAAGGAGGTAAGCTCAGCGCCCAGGGTTATGCCGAGCCCGGCCAATTGCAGGCCATGACCCCAGGCAATGTGGCCGAAGTGCTGAAACCGGCCACCGACGACCGCGACGCCAGGCTTATTGTAAGCAGTTTTATCAGAAACAAGCGGGTAGAAAAAGTCATTCCATTCTGAAACTCCTCAGCTTTCATGAAAAAAGCTTTTCAGATACAAATTGAAGGGCGAGTGCAGGGCGTTGGGTTCAGGTATCACACCCGTGCCAAAGCACAGGAGGCAGGCGTTTTCGGGTTTGTAAAGAATATGCCTGATGGAAGTGTTTTCATTGAAGCGGAGGGCGACGAAAGTGCATTGGAAACATTCAGCCGCTGGTGCAGGCAAGGCCCCGGCAGGGCAAAAGTTACCAGGTTTCACGTTAACCCCCAGCCACCCTGTGGCTACAATAGCTTTGAAATAAGGTAATAAAGGCGGTATCTTAAAAAAAAGTATGTGTACCTTTGGTGGGCAAAATTATATAAGACCATAACTTACTGCGTTTTCAGTTCAGGCACGGCCGGTAAATAAAATTTAACATCTGGCTTTCGCCTGAAGAAATACCTATTACTAAATGAAATTCTACCGATACTTTTCCGTTGCCATTTTGTTCTTGTTTTTTTTGCCGCTAATGATCACCGCCCAGGATCCGCTCCCGAAGTGGATGACCGCGGCCGAAAAGGAAATTTATCAGCAATACCTCGATGAGCTGCCTGCTGGCAAGCAGGTTACTCCTCCTGTATCCCTGCCAAGGACTCCGGGCGAGTATGAGGAGGTGCAGGGCGTGGTTGTTACCTGGGCTGCCTATGCCGCCGAGCTTCGTGAGATCATAAGATATGCCCGCACCGCCACAACGGTTTATATCATCTGCTCCAACCCCTCCCAGGTGCAGAGTTATCTTACCTCTGGCAATGTGCCTCTCGACAATATCGTATTCATTCAGGCGGCCTTCAATTCGGTTTGGATCAGAGACTACGGCCCGCAGAGCATTTACCTGGCCGATGGCGATCAGCTGGCTTTTGTCGACTGGGTGTATAACCGCCCCCGACCCAGCGACAACCTGATTCCGGGTGTGTTGGCCGATTATTTTTCCCTGCCCATTTTTCAGATGACCTCCAACCCCAACCTGCTAACTGCCACCGGAGGAAATTTCATATTCGATGGCTTTGGCTCAGGCTTTTCTTCCGAACTGATTCTGACAGAGAACAGCAGCCTCAGCGAAGCGCAGATCGACAACATAATGCTGAATTATCTGGGCATCAGTCGTTACATTAAAATGCCTGAACTGCCCTACGACAACATCAGCCACATCGATATGCACATGAAACTGCTCAACGAGGAAACATTTTTGGTTGGTCAGTTCCCCACCGGTGTCTCCGACGGACCCTTTATCGAGTCGAACCTGCAGAGCCTGCTCAACAACCACATGAGCGTTTATGACCGTCCGTATAAGGTAGTCAGGATTCCCATGGTTCCCAGCTCATCGGGCAATTACCCGCCCAATGCTTCCTACCGTACCTATACCAATTCCATTATTCTGAACAACCTGGTGCTGGTGCCCACTTATGGCCACTTTCTCGACACCCAGGCATTGCAGATTTACCAGGATGCCATGCCGGGTTACGAAATTGTGGGCATTAACATGAACAATGTAATCAGTGCCAGTGGCGCCATACATTGTATAGTCCGCGAAATTGCCGCTGAAGACCCCATACTGTTTGCCCACGCCGCCCCCGACACAGTTCCTGCCTGGCAGGAGTCATTTGAAGTCAAGGCGACCATAACAAGCCACTCTGGAATTGAATCCGCCACCCTTTTCTGGACTACCGATCCTGCCCTGGGCTTTTTGGAAGAAGAAATGATTCTTGAAAACGACACTTTCAGGGCATGGATTCCCGGGCAGGATTACAGCGCTCAAATTGCTTATTATCTCAGCGCCACCAATGGCAACGGAAAAACCAGCAGCAAGCCGCTGGTAGCACCCGAAGGTTATTACAGCCTTATGTATAATAGTGAAGTGAGCGTTTCCGGTCCTGCTCAGAACCTCCACTTCAAAGTGTATCCCAATCCTTCTGAAGGCCTGATGACCTTGACCATGCCTGCCACACGCGCTGAAACGGAATTGCTGGTAACCAACATTCACGGCCAAGTTCTGCTCCATCAGATCATTGCGGCCTCTGCTACCGATCCGATGATAAACATCGATCTCAGGCAGCAGCCCGCTGGCATTTACCTTATTAGGCTTACTTCGGGCAATGAAACCGGAATGGAAAAAGTGATTATCCGTTAAGGGAAAAGGTTTTTGAGGCTAGTTTTTTGCCAGCAAAAATAGCTCGTCGAGTTCGAATGCAGCCACTCCCGGGGTTGCCCTTTTAAAGGCCTGAATCATGGCCCTGGCTACCACATCGCCTCCAATGGGTCGGTATTTACTTAAAAGCCCCAGCGCATTAAAAAACCGTATCACTGCCACGCCAATGTTTTCTCCCAGACGGTTTTTCTTTCTCTGGCCATGCAGCGGGCCTGGTTTGATAAGCACAATTGACGAAAACAGCAGCTCCTGCACATCACGGTCCAATTCACCTTTCATGCGCATATAGAATGTCCGGCTTTTGGGATTGGCTCCTGCCGAAGAAACCAGCACATAAGCCGGCACGGCATTACGCGCGGCCGCCGCAGCAAACTGGTACTGGTAGTTGTGATCGACCTTGTACTGGGCTTTTTTGCTTCCTGCACTGGCAAGCGTAGTGCCCAAAGCTGAAAAAAGCACATCACCCTTCACCAGGTGCTGCCATTGCTCGGGGCGGTCAAAATCAATCAGATGTTCTTCGAGGCAGGGTGATACCAAGCCGGTTGACCTCCTGGAAAATACCACTACCTTCTCAAAATCTTTATCTTGAGTTAATTGCTTAACCAGTTGAAATCCCACCAGCCCGGTGGCGCCAATAACCAGGGCAGTTTTCATATTTCACGTATTAAATTGTTTTTTCCTTAAACAACTCCGGGCCAAGCTTGTTCGCCAATATTGTTAAAATGATTATTTTTTCAGGCTTTTGCGCAAAAGCAAAGCCACGCTTTCTACGTGGTGGGTATGCGGAAACATATCGACGGCCTGCACCCTTGCCAGGTCGTAACTTTCGCTGAGCAGCTCTATGTCGCGTGCCTGTGTAGCAGGATTGCAGCTCACATACACCACCCTGTCGGCCCCGCTTCGGGCAATGCGTTTCACTACGTCGGGGTGCATGCCGGCCCGGGGTGGGTCGGTAATCACCACATGGGGATAGCCATGGCGGTCGAGCAGCTCTTCATTGAACACCCTTGCCATGTCGCCGGCAAAAAAAAGTGTATTGGTAATGCCATTTGAGGCTGCGTTCTGGCGTGCATGCTCTACAGCCTCTTCCACGTATTCCACTCCGACCACCTTTGCTGCCTGCCTTGCTACAAACATTGCAATGGTGCCTGTGCCGGTGTACAGGTCATAAACCACCTCATGACCTTCCAGACCGGCAAAATCGCGGGCTATAGAATAGAGCCTGTGTGCCTGCGGTGCATTGGTTTGGTAAAACGATTTGGGGCCAACGGCAAATTTCAGCCCTTCCATTTCTTCCAGCATATAAGGCTTTCCGTGAAAAATGACCGGCTCCAGGTCGTTGAGGCTGCTGTTTTGCTTGTCGTTGATAAAATATGCCAGGGTGGTAACCTCAGAAAAGCTGTCGCGGATAAACCCAAGCAGCAAACCAATCTTTTCGGCGTCGTTTTCGGCAAAGACCATCGAAACCATTACCTCGCCGCTGGTACTGTTCCTTATGATAATATTTCTCAGCAAACCCTTATCCAGCCTGATATCATAAAAAGTCAGGTTGTGCCGGGTGGCAAACTCCTTAACTGCCAGGCGAATGGCATTGGAAGGTTCGGGCTGTAGCCAGCATTTGTTTATGTCGAGCACCTTGTCATAAAGTCCGGGAATGTGAAAGCCCAGTGCATTCATATCCTTAAATTCCTGTCCTGAGTCGATATCTTCCCTGGTGAGCCAACGCTTGTTTGAGAAAGTAAACTCCAGTTTGTTGCGGTAAAAGGTTGATTTTTCTGAGCCGGCAATAGGGACCAGTTCGTATGTCCCCGGCTTTACCTTGCCGATGCGTTCCAGGCTGTCGATTACCTGTTGCTGCTTATAAAAGAGCTGTTTCTGGTAATCGAGGTGCTGCCACTTGCAGCCGCCGCAAAGGCCAAAATGCTCACAGAAAGGCTGGGTGCGATCGGGTGAAGGCTGGTGAATTTTCAGAATCTCACCTTCAAAATAGTTCTTCTTGGTTTTTTTTATGCGCACATCCACCACGTCGCCGGGGGCGCCATAATTGAGAAATACCACCACCTCACCCACCCGGGTAATGGCTTTGCCTTCGGCAGCAAAGCCGCTAATAGTAAGATTTTCGATGACCTTATTGAAAAGTGAATGTTGTCGGCGTGCCAAGGATTAAATGTTTTATGATTTAAAATCAGAATGCCGGAAATCTCCCTGTAAGGGTTTCTTTACCTTTCAGTTCGAAAACATAGATTCCCGGTTTAAGCTGCAAAGGTACAAAGTGCAGCCCTGTATTAAGAAAAATTTCCCGCCTTATCACCTGGCGTCCATACATATCAAACAATGTCAGAAGAAGCTTTTGTTCCTGATACCCAGCGGGAGCATCAATAAAGAGGCCACTGCGGTTCTGGTTGTAAAATACCCGCGCCGAAGCAGAAACTTGCAGCCCGGTGCCTGTAGGATTTAGCACTTCCACCTGAAAGGGATACACTTCACTCTCGAACAGCCCGTTGTATACTTTCACCATTACCTGCAGCATGCCAAAAAACTCAGGATCGGGGGTAATAATCTGCCCGTCCACTTCATAATTTTCGCCGGGCAAAACAAGCAAAGCATGACCTTGTGGATAGCTCACGAAGTTATCTTCCACAAAAATCCAGTGCATTTCCATGGTAAAGGTTTCGGCCATGAGAATGGTAAGTGGTTCCTGTCCGGTAATTACGGGGGGCAGGGGCTCAAAGGACTGCAGGGCCATAATGCGGAAATCGTCGAAATAAAATCCATCGCGGGTAATGCTGAAATCGCTAACCAGCCTGAAACGAACATTGATTTCTTTGCCGGCAAAAGCGCCGAGGTCGATGCGCTCGCTGACCCAGTTGCTTTGAATGCCATGGTAAAGAGGTTTTCCGGTATCCTGGTTGGATGAGCCGGTTACAGTATAGTTTCCAGCCATGGGCAGCCAGGTGCTTCCACCATTCTCAGAGACCATGAACTGCACGTAGTCGTAGTTGGTTTCTATATCCCAGCGGGCTTTGTATTCTGCGAAAGCGGCATCAATGTCGGTCAGATCAATGGTTTGGGTGAGGATAAGCTGGTTGTTGACATTGTTTCCGTATTGGCTGCCGGGGCTGTCGGACATGGAATAAGGCGCCGAGACATAATGGGATGCATCGAGGCCCCAGGTGCCGCCGGTCCAGTTTTGGGCGGTCTGGAACTGATCGGCAAACAGCACGGGAGGTTCGCCAAAGGTATATTTCAGGGTGTCGCGCCACACAAAAGAACCGTTGTCGAGCAGCACTTCAAAATTGAACATGAGCCCATCGTAAGTAGCCGGGTGCAGGCTAACCTGAAAAGCCCCTGCGGCAGTTTCGAGCAGGTCGAGGTTTTCGAAAACCATGGGGTCGCTCACACTGGTTATCAGCGGGCTAATGGGATTAATGGAAACAGTAAAAGCAGCCTCACTTTCGAGGCCGTAGTTTATTATTTCGAATGGCAGCGTAAACTCATGGCTTTCGGCAAAATGATCGCCCGAAAACGCTACCTCGGCATAGGCCAGTGCGAGGCGGGCCAGGTAAAGGTTCATGCCGGTATGTCCGGCGCATATTTCTTCAATGCGGCTCATTGCTGGCCAGAAACCATCGGAAGGGCTTCCGGCTTCGGGCGTAAAAGCAAACACCTTGTTTTTGGTTTGCTGCTCGCCATAGAACCAGTCGTCGGAGCCGCCATTGGCAAAATAGCTCAGCGTTTCGTAGCAAGTGCCGTAGGTATAATTGTTTTCGCGGGTCAGCAGGCTGGCAAAGGCCGAAAAGACCTCACCATCGGGCGTTAGCTGGTTTTGATAGCCCCATGGGTAAATAAGCAGGTCGGAATAAGTGTGGTTGTTGAGCGCCAGACTGAAATCATAGGTTTCGGCAAGTTCTTTTACCAGCTGGGTTTCCGGCTCGGAAAAGGGGCCTGTTCCCCGAAAGGTATTTGATGAAGGCGTTGGGGAAGAGCCCGAATTGTCGTAGCCCCACATATAGCCGAAGTTACGGTTGAGGTCAACGCCTGTGCTGTTGTCAGCATTGATCCGCATATTTTTTCGGTGCATGCCGCCCCCGTTGGGGTTGGTTTGCTGATTATAAATGTATCCATCGGGGTTCACACAAGGGACAAAATACATCTCTAAATTGTCGACAAGGTAGGTGATCTCGGGGTCGCTGCCATAGTTTTCGAGCAGGTACCACATCTGGTAAATCATTTGTTGCATAGATAAGGGCTCGCGGGCGTGCGTCAGGGCCGTGAAAAGCACCTTAGGCTTGTCTTGCTCCACCCCGGGGTTGTTCGAAATACGCATCCAGTAAACCGGACGGCCCTGTATCGTTGTGGTTTCACCAATAGCCGCTTTCGCGGAAATAAGTTCAGGAAACTGCGCTCTCATATTGTCCAATGCAGCAAGCAGTTCCTGGTAGGTATAAAACCCACCCATGCTTCCCAGCGAAAAGTTGGCCGGGGTCTGATAAGCCTTTTCAGACTGATATCCCCCCCAAGATGCTTCAATGGCAGCCTTGTCGAGACCAGCGTTACGGGCCTGGTAGAAGTATGCCATATCATCAATAAGCACTTCAAAAAGAAAACCGGCAGCTGTTATGAGCTGCAGCTCCTCCTGGCTGTATTCGCCAATCACATGTTTTCCGGGCTTGTATTCCAGCCCTTGCAAAGCAATACCCAGTTCGCCCAGTTCGAGGAGCTCACGTCCCTGCATATCGATTTTCAACCTTGAATATTTTGGCTGTTGGGCTGCCGTCTGCAGCGAGAAAAGAATCAGAAAAACCAAGGTAATAATGCGGGTCATAATAGTGATATTGATGGAGGTAATTGCATTAGCAGGCAAAAATAACCGAATTAGGCGAAAAGGGCGCAATTATTGGCCACAAATATAGCCGATCTTTCATTTTCTCTGGTAAGTCTTTCCGCGAAAGCGGCAAACACTAAAAGCCCCTAAGCGGTCAACAAAATATTATATTCCGTATCTTTGCACTCGATTTTAAAAAAGAAAGCAAAACCAATGAGTATCAGACTAAGTGAACAGGAGCAGATGCGCCGGGATGCGCTCAACGAGCTGCTCCAAATGGGCATCGACCCCTACCCTGCCGAAAGCTTTGAAGTAAACGCAAACGCCACAGATATCCTCGAAAATTTCCCGAAAGACGACACCCTTTATCAGGACGTAACCCTTGCCGGCCGCATAATGGGCCGCCGCATAATGGGCAATGCTTCATTTGTTGAATTGCAGGACGATAGTGGCCGCATTCAGCTCTATTTCAACCGCGACGAGATTTGTCCGGGCGATGACAAGAGTTTTTACAACGTGGTTTTTAAGCGCCTGCTCGACATCGGCGATATTATTGGCGTGAAGGGCTTTGTGTTTGTAACTCGCATGGGTGAGATCACCATACACGTGAAAGAATACAAGATACTTACCAAGTCGCTGCGACCCCTGCCCGTAGTGAAGGAGAAAGAAGGTGCCATCTATAATGCCTTTACAGACCCGGAGCAGCGCTACCGCCAGCGTCACCTCGACCTGATTGTAAACCCTGAGGTGAAGGAAACTTTTCGCCAGCGCGCCCGGCTAGTGCAGAGCATGCGAAGCTTCCTGCTCGACAAGGGCTACCTGGAGGTGGAGACCCCGGTGCTGCAGCCCATCTACGGAGGCGCGGCAGCACGTCCTTTCAAGACTTATCATAACACCCTCGATACCACCCTTTACCTGCGCATTGCCAACGAACTTTATCTAAAACGCCTGATCGTGGGAGGTTTTGACGGAGTGTTTGAGTTTGCCAAGGACTTCCGCAACGAAGGCATGAGCCGCTTCCACAACCCTGAGTTCACCCAAATGGAGCTTTATGTGGCCTATCGCGACTACGACTGGATGATGAACCTGGTGGAAGAAATGGTGGAAAAAATCGCCCTCGACCTGCATGGCAAGACCCAAGTGCAAGTGGGTGAACACGTTATTGAATTCAAAAGGCCGTGGAAGCGTTTCAGCATGTATGAAGCAATAACACATTTTACAGGCACCGATGTATCGGAAATGGACGAGGCCGCCATGCGCGCCTTTGCCACCACCCTTGGTCTGGAAACAGACGACAGCATGGGCCGAGGCAAGCTTATAGATGAAATATTTGGCGAGTTCTGCGAGTCAAAACTCATACAGCCCACTTTCATTACCGATTATCCGGTGGAAATGTCACCCCTGGCTAAGAAGCACCGCAGCAAGCCCGGACTGGTTGAACGTTTCGAAGCCATTTGCAACGGCAAGGAGATATGTAATGCTTTTTCTGAGCTCAACGACCCCATCGACCAGCGGCAGCGCTTTGAAGAGCAAATAGAGCTGGGCCGCCGCGGCGATCCCGAAGCCATGGTGCTGGATGAAGACTTTTTGCGCGCCATTGAAACCGGCATGCCACCCACCGCTGGCCTGGGCATTGGCATCGATCGCCTTAGCATGATCATGACCAACAGCCCTTCCATACAGGATGTGCTCTTTTTCCCGCAAATGCGGCCCGAGAAAACTTCGTCAGCAACAGGCCACAACGAACTCTTTGAAGCCATGGGCGTGCCAGAAATCTGGATCCCGGTGCTGCAGCAGGCCGGTTTTGCAGAGCCAGTTGCCCTCAAAGATGCCAACCCAAACAAAGTGTTTAACCAGCTTTGCGGGCTACGCAAGAAACTAAAAATGGACGTGCCCGCCCCAAAACCCGAAGAGGTGAAAGAGTGGATTGACAAAGCGGGTGCCTGAATCCCTGAAAAGAAAACACGACAATAAAAACAATTCGTCATGCCTATTTTAGGATCTCCAATCTTAGGATCAATTGTGAAGCGTGCCATAGAGCTTCGCGGCAAGATGCCGGTAATCTTCAGCAACAAGGAGCCCGAAGCGGCGCAGCGCAAGGAGCTTAAGAAGCTTATCCGCAGGGCTTCAAACACGGCTTTTGGCGAACATTTCGGCTTCAGCGAGCTGCACCGGTCGAAAAACCTGGTGCATGATTTTCAGAAACGGGTGCCACTGTATGACTATAACCACATTTTTCGCGACTGGTGGTTTCGCTCACTCAATGGCGAACCCTTTGTTTGCTGGCCAGGCAAGGTAAAATATTTTGCCCTGAGTTCGGGCACCTCCGAAGCCTCGAGCAAATACATACCAATAACCAACGACATGCTTCGCGCCATTAAGAAAACAAGCATCAGGCAGATCTTTTCGCTGGCGAGATACGACCTGCCCAGGTCGTTTTACGAAAAGGGAATTCTGATGCTCGGGGGCAGCACCCACCTGCAATACAATGGCACCTACTTCGAAGGCGACCTATCGGGTATCACCACAAAAAATATCCCTTTCTGGTTTGAGCATTTTTATAAACCCGGAAAACGCATCTCAAAGGAGCGCGACTGGCCCACCAAACTCAATGAAATTGTATTGAAGGCAAAAGACTGGGACATAGGCGTTATTGTGGGTGTTCCAGCCTGGTGGCAAATTCTTATTGAGAAGGTCATTGCGCATTACAAACTGAACAACATTCACGACATTTGGCCTAACCTCAGCATTTTTGTGCATGGCGGTGTTTCCTTTACACCTTATGCCAAAGGTTTTGAAAAGCTGCTGGGCAAGCCCATCACCTATATCGAGACTTACCTGGCATCAGAAGGGTTCATTGCTTTCCAGACACGGCCCAATACCAGCAGCATGCAACTGGCGCTTAACAATGGGCTGTTTTTCGAGTTTGTACCTTTCAACAGCACCAATTTCGACGATTTGGGCAATCTGAAGCCCAACGCCCAAACGCTTACAATCGGGCGGGTTGAAGAGGGCAAGGAATATGCCCTGCTGCTTACCAGCTGTGCAGGTGCCTATCGCTACCTTATTGGCGATACCATTAAGTTTACCAGCAAGGAGCTGAGCGAGATCGTAATCACTGGTCGCACAAAGCACTTCCTGAACCTTTGCGGCGAGCATATGTCGCAGGAAAACATGAACATGGCCATTAAAATGGCCGAAGACCAGCTCAACATCGAGGTACGCGAGTTTACCGTGGCCGGCATTAAGCACGACAGCATGTTTGCACACAAATGGTTTGTGGGTACCAACAGCCAGGTCGATGCCGACGCCCTGCGAAATGCCATTGATGAGAACCTGAAGATACTGAATGACGATTACCGTGTGGAGCGCATCGCAGCCATTAAAGATGTGATGGTGGAGGTGCTTCCAACCTCCGTTTTTTACGACTGGATGAAAATGAGAGGCAAGGAAGGCGCCCAGAACAAATTTCCGCGGGTGGTAAAGGGCGCGCTGCTGGAAGACTGGGAATCATTTGTAAATCAGAAAAAATAAACCTCCGTCCATGACCTCCGCCCTGATCGAAGGCATTATTTTGGGTGTAACCCTGGCATTCCTGATTGGCCCCTCATTCATATCGCTGGTGCAAACCAGCATACACCGCGGGTTTAAATCGGGCATGCAGTTTGCCATCGGCATTGTTTTGAGTGACCTTACCCTGGTCGCTCTAAGCTATCTGGGTGCCTTGCAGATTTTGCAGAACCAACGAAATGAAGTAACGGTGGGAGTAGTTGGAGGGTTAATACTAATGGGCTTTGGCGCAGTAACCTTTACCCGCAAATACGTAATGCCCGCCCCGGTAAGCATAGAGGTGCGCGTAAGCGGAACCGGCGTATTGAAGTATATCATGAAAGGTTTTTTCATGAACATTTTCAACCCCTTCCTGCTCCTTTTCTGGATTGGGGTAATGGGGGTGGTAACCTCCAAATACGGCATACCGTCAAGCGAAATCCTGGTCTTTTTTGCCGGCACCATTGGCGCGGTATTCCTTACTGACCTTTTCAAGGTCTTTATTGCCCACCGCATTAAGCGTTACCTGAATGCCAGGGTGCTTACCATTATCAACCGCATTGTGGGCGTTTGCCTGGTGCTGTTTGGCATTGGCCTAATTATCAGGGTTTGTTATTTCATTTAAATTTAAAAACAAAAAATATTATGTCGAAGGTAAGAGTACGATTTGCACCCAGCCCCACCGGCCCCCTCCATATGGGCGGTGTGCGCACAGCCCTGTATAACTATTTGTTTGCCAAAAAGCACGGCGGAGATTTCCTCCTGCGCATCGAAGACACCGACCAGAATCGTTATGTGCCCGGAGCAGAGGAATACATAATGGAGTCGCTTCAATGGTGTGGCATTCACTGGGACGAAGGCCCCGGCACTGAAAATGCATTCGGCCCTTACCGCCAGAGCGAACGCAAAGAACTGTACCGCCAGTATGCCATGCAACTGATCGAAAGTGGCCTCGCTTACTATGCTTTTGACACACCGGAAGAACTCGAGGCCATGCGCAAACGCATCGAAGCCGAAAAAAGCGGCAACCCTCAATACGACAGCCGCTCAAGGCTCAGCATGAAAAATTCGCTCACCCTTTCGGGAGAAGAAGTTAAGCAATGGCTGGCCTCAGAAGAAAATTATGTGATCCGCATCAAAACACCCGAGAATGAAGAGATAGTGCTCGAAGACCTGATCCGCGGCACAGTGACTGTACATTCATGGCAACTCGACGACAAGGTGCTTTTTAAAAGCGACGGCATGCCCACCTATCATTTGGCCAATGTGGTTGACGATTACCTGATGAAAATCAGCCATGTAATACGCGGCGAAGAATGGCTGCCCTCAGCACCTCTTCATGTGCTCCTTTATCGCAGTCTGGGCTGGGAAGCCAGCATGCCGCAGTTTGCCCACCTGCCCCTGTTGCTCAAGCCCGATGGCAACGGAAAACTCAGCAAGCGCGACGGTGACCGGCTTGGATTTCCTGTCTTCCCACTGCAGTGGAAAGACCCTAATTCGGGCGAAACATCGAGCGGCTACCGTGAAGCCGGATACTTCCCCGAAGCTTTTGTAAACATGCTTGCCCTGCTGGGCTGGAACCCCGGCACAGAGCAGGAAATCTTTTCAATGGAAGAACTCGTTGAAATTTTTTCCCTGGAAAGGGTAGGAAAATCGGGCTCAAAGTTCGACCCTGAGAAGGCCAAATGGTTCAACCATCATTATCTCCAATGTCAGCCCCTGGAAATTTTGGCAGGGATAATGCAGGAATATGCAAGCCAGAAAGGGCAAGAAACCACCCTGGAGAAACTTCAAAAGATTGCAGCGCTGATGCGCGAAAGAGCCAATTTTGTGCATGAGATCACGGATCAGTCGCAGTTCTTTTTCACTGCACCAAAGCAATACGATGAGGCCTTTGCAAAAAAACGCTGGAAGGAAGATACCCCTGAAATTTTAAAGAAACTGGCAAATGTGCTGGAGAAAACGGAGCCATTTGCTACTGACACCATACATCAGGCCATACACCAGTTTATGGAAGAAAATGGCGTTGGGGCTGGAAAGCTGATGCCCGGACTACGCCTAGCCCTTGTGGGTAGTGGCGTGGGACCCGACCTGAGCGCCATAATGGACATTCTTGGCAGGGAAGAGAGTTTAAAGAGAATCAGGGATGCGGCTGAAAATTTGAAGGGGTAATGATACTTAAAAACACCCTGTTCGGAAACCTGCCCGGTGGTCGACAAGCCCGGTTGTTTACCGTTGAAACATCCTCGGGCTTAACCATTTGCATCACCAATTACGGCGGGATCATTACTTCCATAAAAATGCCCGATCAATTTGGGAACAGCGAAGAAATCACGGCAGGGTTTCCAAACCTTGAAGACTATCTGAACGACCATCCCTATTTCGGGGTTATTGCCGGGCGCTTTGCCAACCGCATTGCCAAAGGGAAGTTCGAGATTAACGGAAAAAAATATTCCCTTCCAATAAACAACGGACCCAATCACCTGCACGGAGGGTCCCAAGGGTTTCATACCCGGCTGTGGAATTACGAAATAACTGAAAAGCCAGACCATGTCAGCATCCGTTTAACTTATTCGAGTCCCCACCTCGAAATGGGATACCCGGGCAACCTAAAGGCTGTTGTGGAATACACCGTTCTCGAGAACAATGTGCTGCAGATAAGTTCTGAAGCTGAAACCGACTTGCCAACCCACGTAAACCTTACCAATCACGCCTATTTCAACCTCAGCGGTTTTAAAGATGACGTATTTGCTCACAAGCTTTTTGTAAATGCTGACCACTACCTTGAACTGGATGAAACACAAATTCCCACCGGAAAAAATCTGGTCTGCGAGGGCACTGCTTTCGATTATCGCGCATCAAACGAAAAGATGTCACTGATTCGCGAACCTATGGATCATTGCTTTGTGCTGAACAAAAACCGCAGCCTTCAGCAACCCGCCGCCATACTCTTTCACCCTCAAAGCGGCCGTCAAATCAAGCTTTTTTGCACCCAACCTGGCATTCAGGTTTATACCGGAAACTTTCTCGATGGAAGCCTTACCGGCCACAATGGGATATCTTACGGGCAGCATCAGGCTATTTGCCTTGAAACACAGCACTTCCCCGACACGCCAAATCGGCCATCATTCCCCTCAACCCTGCTTAACCCGGGTGAAATCTACCGCCATTCAAGCAAGTTTGTTTTTGAAACACTGAAGGGAAAAATTTAATTATCTGCACAATTGAACAAAATCCCAAACAATAGAACCTATTCACCGTTGTTTAATTGGTGTAATTTTTGATTGCCCTTGCTTCAAATATATTTACTTCATTTCTATGGGTTTAAGATTCCGGCTTTTTATTTACCTGGTTTTTTTCGTTCAAACTGTTGTGATGGGGTCAACCCTCTATCCAGTTTATGTAGTAGTAAAGGATGCCGGACGGCAACCCCTGCCCGGGGCAACCGTTCAAATTACAAGGGTTAATGACGATGCCAATTTCTTTAGCACTACCGATCAAAGCGGCAGGGCACGCTTCGATGGCCTCGAAAATGCCATTTATTTTGTAACTATCAGATATATGGGCTTTTTGCCACTCGAGCAGAACATTGCAATAACTCCAGACCAGCGCCAGTTCGAATTTCAGATGCTTGAAGATGCCATTGCCCTTGGCGAGGTTATCGTCACGGCTCGCAGGCCCCTCATCCGCCAGGAAGACGACAAAATGATCATAGACCCGGAACCCCTTGTCAATATCAGCACCAATACACTCGAGATCCTGGAAAAGACGCCGGGACTTTTTGTTGATCAGGACGGTGGCATTTTCCTGAGCAGCGCCACTCCGGCAGCTATTTACATCAATGGCAGGGAACAGAAAATGAGCAGCCAGGATATCAACACCATTCTGCGCAGCCTGCCCCCCAACAGCGTGCAGTACATTGAAGTGCTGCGAACCCCTTCAACACGTTATGATGCTGCCAGTTCTGGCGGTATCATTAATATTGTGCTTAAAAAAGGCGTCAAAATTGGCAGGTTTGGCTCGGTAAGCACTGGCATGAATCAGGGCGTTGCTGGCAACCGCTTTGTGGGCTTCAGCCTTAACAACAGCGGCGACAGAACTACCAGCTACCTTAACACCAACTACAACTTTAATGGGCAGGCGGAAGACCTGAACTCCATTCGTTTCCTGCCCCAGGACACAACGTTGAGCCAGTCGGCCAACACCCGTTCAGGCAACAATTCTGGCTATATTGGGTATGGGATAAACTTTGAAGCCAGTCCGAGCCTCAACCTCAGCTACGATGGCCGTATCAACGCCAGCAGAAGACAATCGGCTGCCAGCAACCAAAACCTGCTGGAGATCATAGAATACCAGCGGATATCAGAAACCAGCAACCTGGTGAGCAATACCTCGGGCTTTATAAGCCTGCAGCAGGACCTTGGTCTAAACCTTAAACTCGATACCATTGGGTCAGAATGGGATACTAAGTTTGGTTACAGCTTCAACAGCAGCAATAACGAACAGAATTATGAAACCAGTTTCCTCTTTCCAAACAATGCCCTGATTGCCGGCGAAGGCGACAACCTGCAGGGAAGGCATTTTTTGCAGTTTCAAAGCGACCTGACCTACCACTTCAAAAACCGCATTAAACTGGAAACCGGTGCTAAGGGTACCATACAAGATTACGGTAGCGATGCGGAATACTTTATCAACTATGAGGGAAACCAGGTGGCCGACCCCATGCGCACCAACGCCTTCAGCTACCAGGAGCGCATCAGCGCAGCATACGCCCAAGCCTCCTTCCCGCTTCCGGGGCAATTGATCCTGAAAACAGGGGTGCGCCTCGAACATACTTTTATGGAAGGCAGGCAAACCATACCTTCCGACACCAGCTTTATTGTAAACCGCGCCGACTGGTTCCCCTACGTGTACCTGAGCCGCAGGCTTGTTGAAATAGCCGGGTATGAACTGCGCAGTTTTATGATCTTTCGCCGAACCATCGGCCGCCCAGGCTACCAGAGCCTCAACCCTTACATCAGATACGTTGACCAGTACCTTTACGAAACCGGAAACCCCGCTCTGAAGCCACAATTTACCGATAATGTAGAGGCCAACATCAGCATGAACGACATGCCGATTTTTGCTGTTGGACGCAATTACACCCGCGACATTTTCTCTCAGGTCGTTTATCAGGACGAAAACGCTGGCAGGGTGGCCGTCAGGACTTACGACAACCTTGGTAAAAGTAAGGAAACCTACTTCCGCATCACTGGGGCCATTCCGCCAGGCGGAAAATACTTTTTTGTGGCGGGAGCACAATACAACCTCAACAAATACGATGGCGTTTACGAAAACCAACCGCTTACTTTCAGCCGCGGGAGTTGGCGTTTCTTCACTTTCCATTCACTCACGCTTGCGCGGAATACCAGGCTTACCATGACTGGTTTCATGATGACCAGGGGCCAAATGAACTTTTACGAACTCGACACTTTCGGCCAACTGAACTTCGGCCTAAACCAGTCTTTTATGAACCGCAAGCTAACCGTTTCCATCAGCGCCCGCGACGTGCTTCGCACCATGGTCACCCAGTTCAGTCTCAACCAGGGCTCCATGCAAATGCAGGGCGACCGTTACACCGACAACCGCCGTATCGGCATCAACATTCGTTATAACTTCGGAATTCCCAAAAGATCCGAGCGCCGTGAAGCATTCCCGATGCAATTTGATATGGGGGAGTAATGGCACAGAGCGCAGGGTATAGAAAAAGCAGAAAGTAGTTAGCTGTAGGAGCCTGCCTGCTTCGGACCTGCCTGCCGGCAGGCAGGCTTCTGACTTTCTCCCAAATCCGGATTATCTTTGCAAAAAAACAAAACCATTTTCCTCTTCTATGGAGAAATTAATTCTTGCCTTTGACCAGGGTACCACTAGCTCGCGGGCCCTTCTTTTCGATCATAAAGGAATTATTCGCTCGGTTGCCCAGAAAGAGTTCCAGCAGTTTTTTCCAAAGCCGGGCTGGGTAGAGCACGACCCCAATGAGATCTGGTCTTCGCAGGTGGCCGTTGCGGCAGAAGCCATGTCGAAGCTGGGCATCAACGGGCTGTCGCTGCAGGCCATTGGCATTTCAAACCAGCGCGAAACCACCATTGTCTGGGATCGAAAAACCGGGCAACCCGTTTACAATGCCATCGTCTGGCAGGATCGTCGTACTTCAGCTTTTTGCGATGAGCTAAAGGACAGGGGCCTTGCGGAAAAAATCCGCGAAAAGACCGGGCTGATTATTGATGCCTACTTCAGCGGTACCAAGATAAAATGGATACTCGACCATGTGAAAGGCGCCAGAGAAAAAGCCGAAAAAGGCGAACTGGCGTTCGGAACCGTCGACAGTTGGCTGGTATGGAAACTTACCCAGGGCCGAACCCACATTACTGATGTGACCAATGCCAGCCGCACCATGCTTTACAACATCAACACCCTCGATTGGGATGATGAGATGCTGGAATTGATGGGCATTCCCAAATCAATGCTACCCAGAGTGGCCTCATCGAGCGAAGTGTACGACAACACCAACACCACCTTTTTTGCCTCGAAGGTGCCCATAGCAGGCATTGCCGGCGACCAACAGGCAGCACTGTTCGGACAGATGTGTACCGAAGAGGGCATGGTAAAAAATACTTATGGCACTGGCTGTTTCATACTTATGAACACAGGCGAAAAGCCATTTTTTTCCAAAAACAACCTGATTACCACCATCGCCTGGCAAATTAACGGGAAGACAGCCTATGCCCTTGAAGGCAGCATTTTTATTGCTGGAGCCGTGGTGCAATGGCTTCGCGATGGCCTGAAAATCATAAAAAACTCCTCGGAAATTGAAGCCCTTGCCAGCCAGGTAGAAGACAGCGGCGACCTGTATTTTGTGCCCAGCTTTACCGGTATGGGCGCACCCCACTGGGATCAGTATGCCCGGGGCCTCATGGTTGGAATAAGTCGAGGCACCACCAGGGCGCACATTGCAAGGGCCGCCCTCGAAGGCATTGCCTTCCAAACAATGGATGTGCTGCATGTAATGAAGCTCGACACAGGAATGAAAATTAAGGATTTACGGGTTGATGGCGGAGCCTCGGCCAATAACCTGCTCATGCAGTTTCAGTCAGATATTTTGCAAACCACAGTAGTGCGTCCAAAAGTAATTGAAACCACGGCCATGGGCGCAGCATACCTGGCTGGCCTTGCCACGGGGTTCTGGAGCGATCTGGATGAGATCAGACAGCAGTGGCAACCCGAAAGACAATTCGAGCCAGCCATGCCCGACAGTCAGATCATGACCATAAAGAGAAAATGGGCAGATGCTGTGAAACGGGCCAAATCCTGGACGAGGTAAAGATTTTAAGATTTTTCAAGTCGGGGTTTGGCTTTCCCCTTCAAAAGCCATGCTGATATATGCCTCTAGTTCTTCGTACCATTGCTCCCCATATTTTCGCACCAAGGCTTCTTTAAGAAAGCGAAAAACCCTCACCTTCAGCTTTGCCCCCTTTTTACGGGCGCAGTTGCAGATGGGCCAGCGGTGATAGTTCAGCGCATCGTAAAACGGATAGGATGTGACCCTTATGGGATATAAATGACAGGAAATGGGTTTTTTGAAATCAACCCTACCCTCCTCCCAGGCTTTTTCTATGGCACATTTGGCAATGTCGTGCTCATCGTAATACACATAGGCACATTGCCTGCCTTCCACCAGGGGCGTAACGGGCTCGCCGGCAGGGTCGGTCACCCAGGTTCCTTCTTCTTCAACCGTGGCAATGCCCTTCTCTATCATAAACGGCTTCACCTTTGAAAAAATCTCCTGTAGTATCTCGGTTTCCTTTTTGGAAAGGGGTGCGCCGGCGTCGCCTTCTACGCAGCAGCCGCCTTTGCATACGGGCAGGTCGCACACAAACTGCTCAAGATATATCTCATCTGAGATTAAAGTCTGGCCAATAATAATCATGGCGCAAAGGTAAATCAAAACCTTTTGGAGCGGTCAGGATTTTGTGGTAACTGCTTAAATAATTAATAGCCACGAAAACACCAAAGCAAAAAAAACACAAACCCTTAAAAAAGGATTATTATTAATGAAGATTAGTGTTTTTGTGTTTTTGTGGACATCTCTTTAAGAAAGGATATCTTCAAAAAAATTGTCGTTTCTGACTCCTTCTAAAACCCGAAATAATTTTTGGCGTTGTAGTAGCTGATATTCTGCACCATACTGCCCACCAAATCCATATCATAAGGGATCTCGCCGTTTATCATGTCGGTGCCAAGCAAGTTGCAGAGAATCCGCCTGAAATAGTCGTGGCGGGGGTACGACAGGAAGCTGCGCGAGTCGGTGAGCATTCCCACAAAATGGCTTAACACACCCAGGGTCGACAAAGCGTTCAGCTGACGAGTCATGCCATCTTTCTGATCGAGAAACCACCAGCCGCTACCGAACTGCATTTTCCCGGGCACGGAGCCATCGTTGAAGTTGCCGCACATAGTGGCAATCAGATCATTGTCGCGCGGATTCAGATTGTAAATAATGGTTTTGGCCAGGCGGTTGTCGCTGTCAAGCCGGTCTAGGAAACGTGAGAGCGGCCGTGCGATCTCAAAATCGCCAATGGAATCGAAGCCCTTGTCGGGGCCAAGCTGCTTGAACATGCGGCTGGAGTTATTGCGAAGGGCACCCAGGTGAAACTGCTGCGTCCAGTTTTTAGCGTGGTCCATTCGGGCCAGGTCTACCAGCATGGCCGACTTGAACTTCAGCTTGTCTTCGGCCGAAAGGCCAATGCCTTGCCTCAAGCGCAGAAAAATACCCTCGATTTCGTTGGCAGTATAGCTTTCGGCGGAAATGGTCTCCAGGCCGTGGTCTGATAGGCGGCAACCCATTTCATGGAAGTAATCGTGGCGCTTTTCAAGGGCTTCAAGATAGTTCTGGTAGGTGACAATGGAAATATTGGTCAGCTCCTCAATGCGTGCCACGTATTCAAGAAAAGCCCGGGTGTTATCTACATTCATGGAGCGGTCGGGGCGCCAAGTGGGCAGCACCTTGATCTCAAAGCCATCGTCGCGCACCTTTTTGTGATGCTCCAAACTGTCGATGGGATCGTCGGTGGTGCAGACCACCTCCACCTTAAAGCTGTGCATGATATTGCGGGCACTGAAGGCGTCGGTTTGCAGCAAGGCGGTTGACTCTTCGTAAATCTCCCTTGCAGTGGAAGGAGTCAGCAGCTTTTTGATACCGAACGGCCTGCGAAGTTCCATGTGCGTCCAGTGATACAAAGGGTTGCGCAGGGTGTAGGGAACCGTATCGGCCCACCTTTCAAATTTTTCGTAGTCGGGTGCATCGCCGGTGCAGTACCTTTCGTCTGCGCCGTGGGCACGCATGGCCCGCCACTTGTAATGATCGCCGTCGAGCCAGATTTTAGTCATGTTTTCAAACTTGCGGTCAGCGGCTACTTCGGCCGGGGGCAAATGGCAATGATAATCGATAATGGGCATGTCTTTGGCATACCCGTGGTACAACTCCTCTGCTGCCTTGTTTTCCAGCAGGAAGTTATCGTCCATAAATTCTTTCATAAGAAAATAGTTTGAAAAAGGTTCAAGGTTCAATATTAAATATCAAAAAGTCGCTTGATGTGGCGGTCGAAAATGTTTTTGGTAACCTGCTGGCCCACGATGTCCTTATGCTTTTTAAGCAGATCCAAATAGGTATCGCCCCTTTCTGCCGCCAGTTTATATGCAACGTGCATCAATTGCCTGAAATGAGGATTATATTCTGGATGTCCGGGGATATGCCGCAGGGCGTTGGCAAACTGCTCACCATCCCAGCCATTCACTTCTCCGAACGTTGGCAAATGTTTAGGGTCAATATCAATAACGGTAGCATAGGGCCCTGCCAGTTCGTCGAAGCGGTCGAGAGCGCCAAAGTAAATCTTTTTAACTAGTTCAAGGGCTTCGCCCCCGGCAATGGCCAGACCAATAGCTTCTTCGAGCCAGGTAGTGCCGGCCGTTTTCACATGAATGCCTTTATCATACTTTTTGATCAGCCGACCCATGATGGGGTAAATGGTAAACTTGTCGCTGCCGCTGTGAACGCTCAATTTCAGATTTTCCGGAAGGCCAAAGGTTTTTATGGCAAAATCGATCACAAGTAGGTCCTGCTCGAACTCCTTTTCAAAAATATTCACATCGCCCACGTAATCCACGCCTTTGTTAAACCGACCTGTAAACTTAGGAGCAATGGTTGCCACAGGAATCTTTTCTGAAGCAAGGGCCGAAAGGATAAAGAAAAGCTCCACCGGTGACTGGGCGTCCATAACCTCATCCATGGAAACTTCGGTTACAAAAGGTCCGTTCTTCTTATTCATTAATATATGCTGATAAATGGCCGAGGCCTGCTTCACAGCAAAAAGGAATTTCTCGCCAATGCCTTTCAGTTTTTCGGGTGTAATCTCAAAACTTTCGCCAATGCCGGGAATCTGAAGTTTGCCCAAGAATCTCTCATTTTCCATCAGGAATGCCTTCATGTCCTCTTCTGTGGCCTTCTTACCAATATAATCGGCCACATCGATGGTGAAAAAGTTGCAGTATTCAATAAAGCCATCCACGTTATTGAGATTAATGTGGTCGGCATCCAGAAAATAAGGCTTGTTCCAGCCCAGAGCCTTTACAGCCATATTGGCAGCCTGCCTTGCTGATTGTGGTTTCGACTTAATGGTAAGATGTTCGCGGTTCGATTTATTCCAAACCGGACAAATGTCGATACCTTTTTCGGCAGCCATGATCATGGCCTTAAGCTGGGCCTCCCCTTGCATGGCAAAGCGGTCGCCTGTGCCAAATGAATACTTCCCTAATTCCATTATATCGAGATTTTTAAATAAGTAAAAATAAATTTCGTGTGCGCACACGAAATTAGAAAAAAATTTCTTTACTTTGCATAAAATCAAGGAAAAATTTCAGATTTAATTAAATTTACTTGTATGCCAGAAAGGTTTTCAAGGGTTAGGATCGCTGACATAGCAGAGCGGGCGCAGGTTTCAACAGGAACTGTTGACCGGGTGATCCATAATCGTGGCGAGGTGGCACCCAAAACACGAGAGAAGATTATAAAGATCCTTGAGGAAATGAATTATGAGCCTGACATCCTTGCCAGCACCCTTGCCTCGAAAAAAACATACCGTTTTGCTTCCCTTATCCCTGAAGCAAGGGAAAACAGCTTATTCTGGGCATTACCTGCGGCAGGCCTTGGAAAAGCCTTAGGCCAGGTAAAGCATTTCGGTATTTCACATGACACTTTTTTCTTTCAATACTTTGACAGGCAATCCTTTAAAGATGCTGCGAACAGACTCCTGGAAAGTGACCCCGATGGGGTGATCATTGCACCGGTTTTTTCAGAACTCACAGACCATTTTTGCGACCAATGCAGGGAAAGAAATATTCCGGTGGTTTTTATCAATGCCAACATTTTCAACATTGAGAAACTTTCATTTGTCGGGCAAGACTCCTTCAGGAGCGGCATGGTTGCAGCCCGTCTGCTCAATTACGGTATGCCACCCGATGCCAGTTTCCTTGTCGTTAATTTCATGAGCGAAAAAGGAACCAACATGCATCTTGTCAGCAGGGAGGAAGGTTTCCGGAGCTTCTTTTCACAGGCTCCGGAAAAAAATAGAAATCTTAAAACCCTGAATATTGTTGGCAATAACCTTCCGGCCATCCGTCAGACCCTTTGGGAGGTTTTAATGCCAAGGGTTTCGGCCGAAAAGATAGCTGGCGTTTTTGTAACCAATTCCAGGGTATTCCTTGTGGCTGATTTTTTTAACAGCAACGGAATAAAAAATGTCCGACTTATTGGATATGACCTGCTCAATGCCAACATTGCACATTTGCAAGGTAACACCATCGACTTCCTTATCAGCCAAAAACCCATTGAGCAGGGGTTTCGAAGTTTCATGACCTTGTTTGAGGCCCTGGTGCTGAAGAAGAACGTACAAAAATACCAGTACCTGCCCATCGACATTATTACCCGCGAAAACATTGATTATTACATTAACAATCAGACCAATGAATAAAGCAAACTTTGATTCACTGAAAGGAAAAAATTGCATCATAACCGGCGGCACAGGAGTGCTGGGCAACAGTATAAATGAATTCCTAGCCGGCGCCGGCATAAACCTGGCCATTCTTGGCCTTGAAGAAACCGAAGCACAGGTACAGGCCGATGGCCTGGCAAAAAAATACGGCATTAAGGCTATTGGTATTGGGTGCAACGTACTCGATCGCAATGAATTAGAAAAAGCAAACGATAGGATTCTGGCTTACCTGGGCAACGTCGACATTTTGATAAACGGCGCCGGCGGCAACTCGCCGAAAGCCACCACCAAAGTGGAGCAGATCATTCCCGGCGAAGGATTTGCATGGGAAGATTCGTTTTACGGACTGGCTGAAGAAGGCTTCAAGCAGGTTTTCGACCTAAACTTCCAGGGTACCCTGCTGCCAACTATGGTGTTTACCCGTGGCATGGTTGAGCGAGGACAGGGCGTAGTGCTCAACATTTCATCCATGAATGCCTTCAAACCCCTTACCAAAATACCGGCCTACTCAGCGGCCAAATCAGCCATCAACAACTTTACCGAATGGCTGGCCGTGCACTTGGGCAAAACCGGTGTGAGGGTCAATGCCATTGCACCCGGATTTTTTCTGACGCATCAGAACCGCTTTTTGCTTACCAACGAGCAAACCGGCGAGCTGACCCCACGCGGGCAGCGCATCATCAGCAGCACCCCAATGGGCAAGTTCGGCGAACCCGACGACATGGGAGGCACAGTGCTTTTCCTGCTTTCTGACCTTTCGGCCTTTATCACCGGCATTGTGATTCCGGTAGATGGCGGTTACAGTGCTTTTGGCGGGGTTTGAACCGGACTTTTAACCCTATTGCAAAACATTAAACTGCAAAAATATAAATGGAAAAGAAAGTTGTTGTTTTTGGTGAGATCATGTTGCGGCTGGCCACTCCTGATTACTTGCGGTTTAGCCAGGCTACCAGCCTGAATGCCACTTTTGGTGGCGGTGAAGCCAATGTGGCCGTATCGCTGGCCAATTACGGAATACCGGTTGAATTCGTGAGCCGCATGCCCGAAAACGATATCGCCAAGGCTTGCCTGATGGATCTGAAGCGCTATGGCGTGGGGGTGAACAACGTGATTTTCGGCGGAAGCCGCCTGGGTATCTATTTCCTGGAAACAGGGGCTGTAAGCCGTGGCAGCAAGGTGATCTACGACCGGGCGCATTCGGCCGTTTCGGAGATCAAGAAGGGAATGATCGACTGGGACAATGTGCTGGAAGGCGCAACCTGGTTTCATTGGACCGGCATTACCCCGGCCATTTCGCAAGGCGCTGCCGACGTCTGCCTTGAAGCCATACAAACCGCCAACCGCAAGGGCATAACTGTTTCGTGCGACCTGAATTACCGCAAGAATCTTTGGAAATACGGCAAAACCGCCGGCGATGTGATGCCTGAACTGGTTGCCGGCACCGACATTGTGCTGGGCAATGAAGAAGACGCCGCCATGGTGCTGGGCATTCATCCCGAAGGCGTTGATGTAACCAGCGGCCATGTGGAAGCTGCCGCTTACGAGTCGGTTTCACGGCAGATTATGAAGGCCTTCCCGCGCTGCAAAATGGTGATCACCACCCTGCGCGGCTCAATCAGCGCCAACCATAACAACTGGGCGGGCGTGCTATGGGATGGCAAAAAGCTTTATGAGTCGCGCCAGTACCAGATCACACACATTGTTGACCGCGTGGGTGGCGGAGATTCGTTCATGGGCGGACTGATTTACGGCCTGCTTTCCTATGGCGACGACCACCAGAAAGCCCTCGACTTTGCCGTGGCCGCATCGTGCCTGAAGCACACCATTTACGGCGATTTCAACCTGGTAACCGTTGATGAAGTGGAGAAGCTCATGGGCGGGGATGCTTCCGGACGGGTAGCTCGCTAAATAGTTGATGCCTTAAAAAATTTGATAATTTCTAAATCAAAATCATTGCTGTCCAGTAAAATTTAATAACTGTAGAAATATGTGTTCGAGATTCCTCACTACGTTCGGAATGACAGATAGTTCCCTTTTATTCAGAGTGGATAGGCGGCGAAGCCGCCGCCTACCCACTCTCTTCCCAAAACCCTTGAAAGCCTTGTCATTTCGAGCGGAGCGAGAAATCCCGTAATTTTTGCGGAACAAAAGTGAATCCAAATCAAATATTAAAACTATGAAATTGAGAGAAAACAGCAAATATGCCATGGTGGTGCCCACCAGCATGGGGGTGCGCATCACCCCGATCAACGGGCAGCCCGTGCATTCGAGCGAATATTTCAGGATGCAAGCCACCAGCGCCGAAACCAACGTTGCCAGCGTTTCATCTTACCTTGGACTGCCCGTTAAGGTGCTTACCACTTTCGTGAAAGGCAGCCCCATTGCCCAGTTCATAAAGGCCAACCTGCATAACCGCCACATGGATTACGAAGGCCCCGAAGTGCCGCAGGGCAGCCCCTGGGGATACCGCCACCAGTTCAATATTGCCGACAGTGGTTTTGGCACCCGCGGCCCGCGCGTGCATAACGACCGTGCTGGCGAAGTGGGTCGGACCCTCAACGTAAAGGATTTTGACCTGGAAAGGATATTTGGCATCGAGGGTGTGCAGATCATGCACCTGTCGGGGCTCATCGCCGCCCTCTCGCCGGAAACCAGCCAGTTTTGCCTGGAGTTGGCGCGCGCCGCCAAAAAACACGGAACCCGCATCTCATTCGACCTGAACTACCGCGCCACCTTCTGGGAAGGCCGCGAGCAGGAGCTGCGTGAAACCTTCACAGATATTGCATCGGTAACCGACATTTTAATTGGCAATGAAGAAGATTTTCAGCTTTGTTTGGGCATTAAAGGTCCCGAAGCCGGCGGCAAGGACATTGAAGCACAAATTGATGGCTTCAAGGAAATGATGGGCAGGGTTAAGGCAGCCTTCCCCAACGCAAGTGTGTTTACCACTACCCTTCGAGAAGTGGTTTGCGTGAACGAACACCTCTGGGGTGCCGTGATGCTGGCCGGTGAGCAGTGGGAGGTAATCAAGCCGCGGCCAATTCAAGTACTCGACCGCATTGGCGGAGGCGACGGCTTCGTGGGTGGCATGCTCTACGCCATCCTCAAAGGCTGGGAACCCGAAAAATGGGCACAATTTGGATGGGCATCGGGAGCGCTGGCCACCACCTTCGAAACAGATTACGGCCAGCCTGCCGACGAAGACATGATCTGGAGCATCTGGCATGGAAACGCCAGGGTAAAGCGCTAAGGAATCTTTATCAGGTCATTCATTAAAAAACACCAATCATGATCTACTTTGCCCAGGGCTCAGAAACCGGCCATTTTTCAAAAGAAGCGCTCAGGAAAGCCTTCTTCGAAACCCTCGATAAGCTGGGAAAGCGCAAGAAGGTGCTGGCCATACCGCCAGACTTTACCCGCTTCCACTCGCAGGCAGGACTGCTTACGGAAATGGCATGGGAGTATTATGGCGATGCCCTGACCGACATTTTGCCGGCCCTGGGCACCCACGCGCCCATGTCGGCCGGCGAAATATCGAAAATGTTTGGCAAAACGCCCTCTTCCCTTTTCAGGGAGCACAAATGGCGCACCGACATTGTGACCCTTGGCGAAGTACCTGCCAAATACGTAAAAGAAGTTTCTGAAGGCAGGGTTGATTACCCATGGCCGGCACAGGTCAACAAGCTGCTGGTGGAAGGCGGTTACGACCTGATCCTGTCTATTGGACAGGTAGTACCCCACGAAGTGATCGGCATGGCCAACTACAACAAGAACATTTTCGTAGGTACAGGCGGTGTGGAAGGCATCAACAAAAGCCACTTTCTGGGCGCGGCATACGGCATGGAGCGCATCATGGGCCGCGCCAGCAACCCTGTTCGCAAAGTAATGAATTATGCCTCCGACCATTTTGCACAAGACTTACCCATTGTTTATGTGCACACGGTGGTAGGCAAAGGTGAGGATGGGCAGTTGAAAATCCGCGGCCTGTTCATTGGAGATGATGCCGAAGGTTTCGAACAGGCCGCTGCCCTCTCACTGAAAGCGAACTTCACCATGGTGGAAAAACCGCTGAAAAAGGTGGTGGTCTTTCTCGACCCGGAGGAATTCAAGAGCACCTGGCTTGGCAACAAGAGCATTTACCGCACCCGCATGGCCATTGCCGATGGGGGCGAGCTCATCGTGCTGGCCCCGGGCCTCAAGGAGTTTGGCGAAGACAAGCAGATCGACAAGCTGATCCGCAAGTATGGCTACCGCACCACGCCCGAAGTGCTGCAGTTTACCAGCGATAACGAAGACCTGCGCAATAACCTCAGCGCCGCGGCACACCTCATCCACGGCTCGTCCGAAAACCGCTTCAGCATAACTTATTGCCCGGGCAACCTGAGCCGCGAAGAAATCGAATTGGTCAACTTCGGCTATGCCGACCTGGAAGAAATGCTCAAAAAGTACAACCCTGAAAAACTGAAGGACGGGATTAACGTGCTCCCAAATGGGGAAGAAATCTTCTTCATCTCAAATCCTGCGCTGGGCCTCTGGGCCAGCAGCGACAGGTTCAAGGAGTAATATTTTCCACCCCTTTCTGGGAAAAACAAAGTATTCAATCGAAACTTCATCATAACCAAAACGCATAAAATAATGAAAGAAAAAGCAGATATCGGACTGATCGGACTGGCCGTCATGGGCGAAAACCTAGTCCTGAACATGGAAAGCAAAGGCTACAGCGTGGCAGTGTTCAACCGTTCTACCGACAAGGTAGAGAACTTTGTAAACGGCCGCGCCAAAGGAAAAAACATCATTGGCACCTACTCACTTGAAGAACTGGTGGGTTCGCTGAAATCGCCCCGCAAGGTGATGCTGATGGTAAAAGCCGGCAAGCCCGTTGATGATTTTATTGAAATGCTGATACCGCACCTGGAGCCTGGCGACATCATTATTGATGGTGGCAACACCCACTTCCCCGACACCGACCGCCGCACGGCCTACCTCGAAAGCAAGGGTTTGCTCTATATTGGCACCGGTGTATCGGGCGGGGAAGAGGGCGCACTGAAAGGCCCCTCCATTATGCCCGGCGGCTCCAAAAAAGCATGGCCGCATCTGAAAAACATTTTTCAGGACATTTCAGCCAAGGTTGAAGATGGCACGCCCTGCTGCGACTGGGTGGGCGAAGGCGGTGCCGGCCATTTCGTGAAAATGGTGCACAACGGCATTGAATACGGCGACATGCAGCTCATCTGTGAAGCCTACCAAGTTATGAAAGACTACCTGGGCATGAGCGCCGACGAGATGCACGAAGTGTTTAAAGAATGGAACAAGGGCGAGCTGGATTCTTACCTGATCGAGATCACCCGCGACATCCTGGCTTACAAGGACGAAGATGGCAGCCCGCTGGTTGACAAGATTCTCGACACGGCCGGACAAAAAGGCACCGGCAAATGGACCGCCGTTTCTGCCCTCGACCATGGCGTGCCCCTCACCCTGATCGGCGAGGCAGTGTTTGCCCGCTGCCTGTCAGCACAAAAAGACGAAAGGGTTGAGGCTTCAAAAATTCTTTCAGGCCCCAAGCCCGCTTTTGCCGGCGACAGGAAAGCATTCATTGAAGACCTGCGCAAGGCCTTGCTGGCTTCCAAGATCGTTTCGTATGCACAGGGTTATGTGCTTATGAAAGCCGCCGCAGAAGAGTACGGCTGGGAACTCAACTTTGGCGGTATTGCACTGATGTGGCGGGGCGGATGCATTATACGTTCAATCTTCCTGGGCAAGATTAAGGAAGCCTTCGACAAGGATCCCAACCTGGTGAACCTTATGGTGGTGGATTACTTCAAAGAAAAGCTGCAGGATGCTGCTCCCGGCTGGCGCAATGTGGTTGCCCAGGCCATTACCAATGGCATTCCGATCCCGGCCTTTTCAACAGCCCTGGCCTATTTCGATGGTTACCGCACCGAACGCCTGCCTGCCAATTTGCTGCAGGCACAGCGCGACTACTTTGGCGCACACACCTACGAACGCATCGACAAGCCCCGTGGCGAATTCTTCCACACCAACTGGACCGGCCGCGGTGGCACCACCGCTTCAACAACGTATAGCGTTTAGGCTTTTCATAACAAGCGACCTAAACATAAGCCCCGAAAGTTCAAATCTTCGGGGCTTGTTTTTTGCGATAGCGCTGCGAACTTTTTGGGTGCGCTGCACCTTGAGATACAAAAACACCAACTGGAGACTTTGCTTTTAATTTTGTATTTTTGTTATTAGTTGGTAAGGTTAACTGATTTTGCTTGTCATGAAACAAATAACGCTGCAAATACCAGAAAAAAAATATCATTTTTTCATGGAGCTTGTCAAACAACTCGGCATCCATGTTTCTGAAGAAGTGGAGATTCCTGAAGAGCATAAAGCGATGGTCAGGGAGCGGATCAAAACGGCCAAACCAGAAGAGATGATTCCCTGGGAAGAAGCCCGCATGCAATTAACCTTCAAAGGCAAGTCTTAAAATGGCTTTTTCTCTTGTAATTGATCCCAGGGCTATCCAAGATATTCAGCATGCAATTGATTACTACGACCAGCAGCAGGCCGGACTTGGAATACGGTTTGAAGCCACGTTAAACAAACACCTACTCGTTCTTAAAAAGAATCCCCATTTCTACCTCCGCTACGATCAAATCCGCTGCCTCCCGTTGAAAAAGTTTCCATATATGGTGCATTATACTGTTGATGAAGATAATAGCCTCATTACTATTCGGGCTGTATTCCATACATCAGTAAGTCCCCAAAAATGGGAAAATAGAAAGTAAACAGGGCGAGAAAATAAAGGAAACTGTTTGCCTATCTGGCATTACCCATACAAGTCACCCCGCGAGTATCATTATACCAATTTGAACTGCCGTTGGGCACTTTCCAAATCCAGCAAAAACTTCTTTCGCCACAGACCACCACTATATCCAGTCAGGTTTCCTTGTGAACCGACAACCCTATGGCAAGGGATTATTATGGGGATTTTATTGGCCCCATTTGCGCCGGCAACAGCCCTCAAAGCCTTAAAATCGCCCAATGCCTTGGCTTGCTCCTTATAGGTAATGGTTTTACCATATTCAATAGTAAGTAATTGGCCCCAGACTTTTTTCTGAAAATCGGTACCATTGGGGCATAACGGAACGGAAAAGGATTTTCTCCTTCCTCCGAAATATTCCTTAAGCTGGGTTTCCAGTAAAATAATACTTTCATTGCTTTGCTCAACGATGGGAGCATTAAACACTTCCGACAGTTTTCTTTGCTCTGCCTCCAAATCCCGGTTATCGCAAAACTCAAGCACGCAAATACCCTCAGCCACTGAGCAGGCCAGCATATTTCCAATCGGCGTTTCAATGATCTTTGAATAAATCATGGGCAACAGTTAAATAATTCGGCTAAACCGTTAAATAATTTTTCAGCATGGCCAATAACTCGTCCCAACCAATTTGATAACTTTCAGCAGCAAATTCGGGGCCTGCATCAGCAAAGTTCTCAATTCCCTCGTGCTGAAGGGTCACTTCCGTTGATCCGTTTTCTTCCTTTAAAAGCCAGGTAACCAGACTTTCGCCCTTACTATGGCTGGGGTGCGTCCAGGTATGGCTTAGTTTTTTAAAGGGCACTATTTCTTTGATCTGGCAGCGGTGATGAAACTGCCTGGCCTCACCCGGCTCATAGAAATTAAAAACCGCCCCATCTTTCAACTCAAAATCCGGAATGTCAAAATACCATTCCTTCATTTGATCCTTTTCGGTAAGGGCCTGCCACACTTTTGCTCCAGTAGCCTTTATGACAATCTTGGTTTGTATCATACCTGCGGATATTTAGTTTGCAGAAACTTAATGGTCTCACCCATGATTTTTTTCAGGGCATCTTGGTTTATGTCCGAAAGCTTCTTAACATAAATACAGGCTTTCCCCATTTTAAACTTGCCCAGGTCTTTGAGCAAGTATTCGTGCTCGGGCAAACCTGAATAAACATACAACGAAATAGCTGCTTTGCGTGGAGAAAACCCCACCAGTGGCCAGTCCCCTTCCTGCCGGCTTCTCTCTGATTTGTAATGATAGCTTCCAAACCCGATAATGGATGCGCCCCACATTTTAGGTTCATAACCAGTAAATTCCTGCATCAGTTTTAACAATGCAAAACTGTCCTGACGCTTTTGCTCGGTATCGGCAAAAGCGTTGATAAACTCAACAACGTCTGCATTGGTTTGTTTTGTTTTTAGTTCAGCCATGATTGCTATGTAAAATGATTAAGGTTTTACTTTCCAGATTTTGTCAGAAGAGTCCAGGTATACTGGCAATGCAGCCGAGCCATACCAGTTGAAAAGTTCAGCATCCAGTAATCTTTCCCTGATGGCAGGGTCGGTTTGCAATAGTGCTTCAGCTTCTTCAAGTGTTGTTGCATCAAGAATAAAAATTCCGCGATAGTTCTTTTCATTTCTGCCAAGGGGGCCGGCCACAATCATTTTCCCTTCTTCTGCCAATCGGTTTATATTTTCAAGGTGCCCCCTGAAACACGCATTGATAAAACCCGCGTCTGTGGTTTGGTTTGTGCCGGTTTTAAGCATCACCAGCATGTATCTTTTCATTCCATAATCGTCGGCACCTAACTTTTGAGCTAAGCGAAGGTCATAATTAGGGTTTGATACCGTTGTATCCTTTTCATTTGCCGTTTCATCCAGCCTTGTCATCCTGTAAGAAAACCCTTTCTCCTGTCCATCAGAAACCTGCACAAATACTTCTGTGGCAGAAAGTTTGTGGTAAACAATCTTTTTAGGAAAGTCGTGATGAAGGTTTTGAAAAGCAAATGCGTTGTCTGTATCTATAAGCTTAAATGCAATGCCTTTCCCCTGATTCTGGTTCAGAACGCTTGCTGTATAAACGACTTCATTCTCGGCCCGGGTAATGTCCAAATATTCTGAAACTATCATCTGTCCATTCTTCATGCTATATGCAAAGCCTTTCAGGGAATTTTCATTGAGTCTGTCCCAATGTTCATAGATCTCTTTGTTTTTCATTTTCCAGGTTCCCTGCAGAAAGCCAGGAAAGCCTGATTGCCCAGCATTCAATTGCGATCTTACTTTTTGAAATACCGGATCAGCTGCAGGCTCGGGCAGCCAGTCGTTTTCAAAGAAATCCGGATTGGTATTCTTTGAAAAAATATTTTGCAGGGTGTAATTTTCGAGTTCAGAATCGCTCAGTTGATGCGACCATTCAATGCGTTCTGAAGCTTTGGCACCCGGGCCGAAATTACCGCGCTCGGCATAATAAGTGTTGAGATGATTGGTTTCACGACCCTGCCAAATGGACCAGCCCTCCGGCCGGATAAAATCATCGAGAAAGGAATTGATAATTACGGTTTTTGCGAATGGTCGCCAGGGCCGGCCAAGCGCAACATTACTAATTTCATCATTGGCGGTAAAACGGGAGTTGAAAAATACATATCCAAATTTTGCATACTCCTCTGTTGAAGCAGCAGTAATGTAAGAGCCTGTTTTCTTGCTGAGCATGTGGCAGTTTTCAAACACCACAGTGGAGCGACCGAAAATATAATCGGTGGTGCCTTCAATGAAGCAATCGAGCAGGTAGTTTCGAATATTTCCCCAGGTGTAAAATGTGTCCTGGTTGCCAATCAGCCTGACCCGATAAAAAAACTGACGGTCGCCGTTGGTCCGGAGTGCCACGGCCTGACCCACGGGCCCCGCTGAATTTTCGAAAGTCAGGTTCATTGCAGTAAAATCATTGGCATTGGCCGCAAAGCTGAAAGAAGTATTGGTGGTGATGGTATCGCCACCCATTACTTTCCCAGAGTAATCGTCCCAGGTCAGGATTACCTTTTCAGCATCTTCCCCAATAAGGGTTATATATGGTTTGGAAGCAGGAATCGTAATCTTTTCCTTATAAACACCTTTACGGATAAAAATCACGAAGCGCTCCGGGTTGTTTTCAGGCACCCTGTCAATGGCTTCCTGCAAGGTGATAACATCGCCCCTACCATCCTGAGAGACAACCAGGTGAATATACCCCGAAAGTTTTTCTTCAAGGCTTTGGGCCTTTATTCCAAGAGAAATTAAAAGAAAAAAAACCAAAAATGAAAAGACTGTCTTCATATCCGTTTAGTTTAAAAGATTCGGATCATCATATACTACCCTAAACCATTCGAAATCGACACTTCCACCCCTTTCGCCCTGTGGGCTTCCAAAGCAATACAAGCCTATGCTCGAACCCACCCAGCGCAGCCGCTTGGCCTGAAAGCCTTCAGCCAGCGTAACGAAGTTCTCACCATCCAAACTATAAGAAAAAGAGCAAATGGCACCTGGTTCAACTATCATGCGAAGGTACACATGATCGCTTTCAATGTTAAGGGAGTTAACGATTTTCAGTTCCCCGTCTTCATTGGCATTAAGCCTTTCGGCGAAATCCAGACTGGTTTGGCCATCGATACGGCTTACCCTTAAGGTGGCATAATCATCGCCGGTAGCTGCCAATCCTGCCACATCACCTTCCTTCAGGTTGCCTGTATGCATTTTGGTGGTTGCTTCAAAGGTTTCGGCGGGGAATTTCTGTGTGATCACCTGGGGAACGGTGTAAAGGTTTTCGTCTTCAACCGGAAGGGAGAACAAGCGAAGTTGCCCGGGATTTTCAGTCAGCGAGAACCACTCCTGCCGCCAGTTGGCCTGCCAGCGCCATTGCAGGGCCAGCTTTTCGCCTTCAAACTCGTCGGAAGTTTGCTGGGCAACAAATTGAGGCGGATTGCCGGTATTGGGATATCTGAGAGTACGAACAGGCTCCCCAATGCCATCGCCGTTGTGGTCAATGCCAATGATGGGCCAGTCATCGTCGCGCCATTCAATAGGGTTCAGGTGCAGCATTCGGCCATAGGCGTGGTTGCACTGAAAATGCACGAACCAGTGTTCGCCCGACTCCAGTTCCACCCATCCGCCCTGGTGCGGACCGTTGATGTCGGTATCGCCCTGATGCATTACGATGCGCTCTTCGTAGGGTCCAAAGACAATTTTGGAGCGCAGCACGGTTTGCCAGCCGGGGGTCACCCCGCCCGCCGGGGCGAAAATGTAGTAATAGCCGTTTCGCTTATACATTTTGGGGCCTTCAATGGTGGGCTGGGTTTCGGTGCCATCGAAAACCATTATGCCATCATCGAGCAGGCGATCGCCTTCGGGGCTCATGCGGTGCATTACCAGCACGGAGTTGATGCCAACCCGGCTTTTGGCCCAGGCACGCACCAGATAGGCGTTGCCATCATCATCCCAGAATGGGCAGGGGTCAATCAGCCCTTTGCCGGCATGCACCAAGTTTAATGGCTCCCATGGGCCGGCAGGGTCTTTGGCCTTCGACCGGTAAATGCCAAAATCCGGATCGCCGTAAAAGACCCAGAAATAACCGTCGTGATATCGAATGGAAGGCGCCCACACGCCCATGCCGTGCCGTGGCACATCATAGAAATCGGTGGGGTGGCGGTCAACTACGTGCGAAATGATTTGCCAGTGCACTAGGTCCTTCGAATGATAAACCGGTAAACCGGGACTGTAGGTAAAACTGGAAGTAACCATGTAAAAATCATCGCCCACCCTGATTACATCCGGATCGGAATAATCGGCATAATACAGCGGGTTGGTGTAATACTGCTCTTCTTTTGATGACTGCTTACAAGCAGACAAACCAGAAAACACAATGGCCAGTGCGATGACTGCAATGGTGGATATTTTCATGAATAATGGCTTATAAAACAAAGTTATTCCAGGCTTTTCAGGCCTTCAAACACCAGCAGGGCCACTGCCATGGCGCCTTCAGGCTGAAAATGCGTATTGTCGGTCAATCCACCCGGATAAGCTTCAAACCTCCCCGGGTGCAGGTTCATGAAGTAATTTACAGAAACGTATTCCCTGCCCATCTGGGTAAAATGGCGGGCCGAGGTTCCGGTAAGGTCGATCAGGTGCACGTTCATTTCTGATGCTACTTCGCGCATGGCCTGGGGATAATCGCCATGAGAATTTCCAAGGGTGTCATTTTCCCAGGGGTAGTTGCGGCAAACGGAAGTAATGAGAATGGGCGTGGCGCCCTTTTGGCGGGTCTGGTTCACATACAGACGCAGAAATTCCTTATATCCGGGCAAACTTACATAACGCTCGCCCTTGCTTTCGCTGGCATCGTTGTGTCCGAATTGAATGATTACAAAGTCGCCCGGTTTGAGCTGTTCGTAAATCTCCCTCCAGCGGCCTTCTTCGAAAAAGGAGCGTGAACTTCTGCCACCGCGGGCCCTGTTTACCACCCGAATGCTGTCAAGGTCAAAAATGCCAATGCCAGCAAGGCTGTCGGGTACAAGGAAATCGGGCAGCGCCTGCCCCCAGCCTGTTTGCGGGTAACGCTCCTTCATATAGTCTTCGCCATAGTTAGCGTAATCTGTCATGGTGGAGTCGCCAATCATCCAAAGGGTGGCAACGCGGGGCGATTCCTGGCACGAAAACATGGCCAGGGAAACCAAAGCCAAAAGGAAACTTTTTAGCTTTTGCATCGATAGTTTTATTTAATTTCAACCCTAACCGGGCTGCCCATTCTTTGGGCATCAGCCTTGAGCATTTCCTCAAACTTTTCCGCGGAAGCGAAATTTTGATCGGACAATTCCCAGGCTGAATAATACCTGAAAGCAGCAGGTTTTTCAGCTGATTTCATTCGAACAATGAAGGTGTGATTGATATCCTCCGCGTTTTCATCAAGATACTCAAAACCCAGGTAATCTGCTTCGGTCAGCATTACAGCCATACCCAGGTATTCGCCTTCGATGGCCTGCTGTCCGTGGGTTGATAAGGATACAATTCCGTTTTCGTAATCGGAAAAGGAAGCTTGTTTTTCTTCCAGATCGATGGTGGTAATGCCCGTTACAATTTTTGCATCATCAAGACCTTCAACCGAAACCTTGCTTACATAATACCATGCGCCACCGTAAATAAATATTTCGTGCAAAACAGAACAGGTAGTGTTTTCAATTTGCCAGTTATCGAACCTGAAGCGCAAAATGGAACGCATCGGACCATTGGTAACCAGCTCATAAGAACCTTGCGAACCGGGACCACCGCGGTGCAAATTTCCGTTCACTTCTAATGCAATGGAACCGGCACCAAGCGAAGCGCCCACTTTCAGAATATCCATTCCCCAGTCCTGCAGGGCGTGGTAATCTTCGTCGACGCCCACATTCTGAAGCACCATGGATTCAGTTGTCTTTCCAAAAATATCCATACCATTGCGCTCATCAAAATAATTCCGGAAGCCTAACCGGTCGTTTTCCCAGCCCGGACCTTCAAACTGGAACAGGTACCTTGTTTGTCCATGGTTTTCCCTTGATATGGCCGGGCGATCAGCCTTTTTCACTTCAAGGTAGCTTCCATCCTCCTGCGGACTAGCCAGCCAAATATTGCTCCTTTGGGTAAATTCAGGCAATTTTTCAGGTTTCACCAGCTTAAGCTTCAAATTGGTGTTGGCATTGGCCGGAATGTTTGCCAGCAGAAACAGCTCGTCCCATTCTCCGTTGCCATCCAAGTCATCAACCTGCGAAGGAATCACTTCGCCGTTTTCCGATGTTAGCATGGGAACCAGCCCCACAGCTATTTTTCCGGTTTGTTTTTCAAGCTCGGCCCTTGTGATGACCACGGGCTCATCCACGCGTTCATAAGGCGTGTCGTTTGTCAGAACAAGCGTGTTTTCCGAACGCTGGCATGCCATAGAAAAAGTGGCCATTAAGAAAACCAGCAAATGAATTTTAAGGCTCTTCATGATATTTGCAATTTGGATTAAAGAAATTTAAAGCTCGTTACTGGGCTTGCCGATGGTGGCAAGTATGCCGCCATCCACATAGAGGATATGCCCGTTCACAAAGTCAGAAGCGGCCGATGCCAGGAAAATGGCAGCGCCCTGCAACTCTTCGGGCAGGCCCCAGCGCCCGGCCGGGGTGCGGTGAATAATAAACTCATTGAAAGGATGGCCCTCGTGCCTGATGGGGGCGGTTTGCGAAGTGGCAAAATAACCTGGCCCGATTCCGTTGGCCTGAATGTTGAACCTTGCCCATTCGGTGGCCATGTTGCGGGTCAGCATTTTCAGGCCACCTTTGGCAGCGGCATAGGCCGAAACGGTATTGCGCCCCAGCTCGCTCATCATAGAGCAAATGTTAATGATCTTGCCTCCCGAATTGCGGGCGATCATGCTTTTTCCCACAGTGCGGCCCACGATAAAGGGGCCTACCAAGTCGATGTCGATCACCTCGCGAAACTCCTCCACATCCATTTCGAGCATGGGAACGCGCTTGATAATGCCGGCATTGTTTACCAGGATGTCGATGGGTGCAATCTCCTTTTCAATCCGTGCAATTTGCTCAACGACCTGGACTTCGATGGTCACATCAAAATTGTATCCTGCTGCCTCCACGCCTTGCTTGCGGTATTCTTCAATGGCCGTTTGTATTTTGTCACCAGAGCGATCGTTAAATACAATCCGGGCACCAGCCTTTGCAAGGCCTACGGCCATGGCCATACCAAGTCCGTGAGTACCGCCGGTTATCAGGGCGGTTTTTCCTTTAAGGTTGAATAATTCACTTGACATACTATCTCCCTTTTATTTTATATCAGAAATTTTTGCCATGTCCATATCGGCATAGTCGAGGTTTTCGCCTGCCATGCCCCAGATAAAACCATAGTTCGATGTTCCGGCCGCTGCATGAATCGACCATGAAGGCGAAAGCACGGCTTCGTGGTTCTTCATCCAAATGGGTCGGGTTTCGGTGGGCTGGCCCATAAAATGGCACACTGCCTGGTTTTCGGGGACTTCAAAATAAAAATACGCTTCCATCCGGCGTGAGTGCACATGGGGTGGCATGGTGTTCCACACGCTGCCGGGCTTGAGCAGGGTCATGCCCATTTGCAGCTGGCAGGTTTCGACCACACCATTAATAATAAGCTGATTGATGGTGCGTGCATTGGATGTTTCAAGCGAACCCATTTCCAGTTTGCGGGCATCATTCAGAGTCACCAGCTTGTCGGGGCACGAACGGTGCGCTGGGGCGCTGTTGAAATAGAAGTATGCCGGGTTTTTCGCATCAATGCTTTCAAAGGTAACCAGGCGGTCGCCCATTCCCACATAAAGGGCTTCCTTTGGCTGAACGGTGAAAACATCCTCACCTACTGTCACTTTGCCGGCTCCGCCAACATTAATGATGCCCAACTCGCGGCGATGCAAAAAGAAATCGGCCTTGATGGGGTCAATGGTTTCAAGGGGCAAGGCTTTGCTTACGGGTACTGCCCCTCCTACAATGTACCGATCGTACATGGAATACACCAGGTTGATCTGGTCTTCCTTAAGAAAATTCTCAACCAGGAACTCTTCCCGGATTCTTGAAGTGTCATAGCTCACAAAATCTCTGGGATGTGTTGCGTAGCGAATTTGATAAATTACAGCCATATTTTAGGTTTTAAAGTAAGATAATACATTGTGTTAAATAATCCAGAAAGTTGAAAAAATGGAAGTTCTCAACCTCCATTTCTTTTCAAAGAAGATTTCCGGATAATCAGGTCCGGGTTAAGTACAATGGTACGGGGCACAAAATCAGCCCGTTTGGTTTCCATTTGTTCAATAAGCAATGCTGCGGCCTGTCTGCCCATTTCAATGCCATGCTGATCGACCGAGGTAAGAGGGGGGTCGAAAATGGCATCAAATGGTTCATTGGCAAATCCAGAAAAAGCCATTTCTTCGGGCACCTTTACTCCTGCTTCTTTGGCGCAAAGCATGGCCCCTAAAGCAGAATAGTCGCCGGAAGAAAAGATGGCATCCGGAGGATTGTCCAATTTTAGGATGGATCGCATTGTTTCACAACCGGTTTCCCTTGTTATTACGTCGCGAAAGATCAAATTTTCCTTTACCTCCAAGGCATTTTTTTTCAGCGTGTCAATGTAACCCCGGGTACGGTTTAAATATACATTGATATGCTGTGGCCCTGCAAAATGGGCTATTTCTCTGCAGCCATTGTCAATTAAATGCTGCACAGATTTTACTGCTCCAAGGTAATCATCGATCACCACTTTGCTGACCCTCATAGGTTCCCAAACCCGGTCGAAAAAAACCAGGGGGATGCCCTTGCGCTCAAAGGATTCAAAATGGGTTGCATCATGCGTTGAAGAAGCCACCGAAGCTATCAGGCCGTCCACCTTTCCATACAATAAACTCCTTGAAAGGCTAACCTCTTTTTCATACGATTCATAAGACTGGCAGATCAGCACACTGTAACCAGCTTCTGTAGCAACTTCGTCAATGCCTCTTAAAACTGTGGCAAAAAAATAGCGATCAACATGGGGCACCATAACCCCAATGGTACGCCCGCTGCCGGTCTTCAGGCTCAATGCCCGGAAATCAGGCTGGTAATCAAGCTCCAATGCAACCTCCTTTACCGCTTTCCGCATTTTTTCGCTAATGCGCGGATGATCCTGTAACGCCCGTGACACAGTGGAAGCGGTGGTATTCAATCTCCTGGCAATATCCTGAATGGTATATCTTTTTTTTTCTGACATTGATTTGAAAGTCAGCTTTGAATTACTAATTTTAAGGCTTCAACTAAAATGTATTTTTACAACGAAAAAAGACTTATCTGCTAGATTTAACAGTATTGGCGGGAGTTCTGGCGATTTCCTCAAACATACTGTTTAAAAAAAGCTGCAGATTACTTTCTTTTTCGCCAAAGATAATTATTTTTGTGCAATCGATTGTTCAGTATTTTTAAAACCTGATATTTTTTTAAAATATGGCGCGCTACAACAGGATTCAAGTGGCCTTGAGCATGGAGCAGGCCGGGATTATCCCGGTATTTTATCATGCTGACCCCAACATTTGTATCGAGGTAATTAAAGCTTGTTTCAAGGGAGGGTTAAAAGTTTTTGAATTTACCAATCGCGGCGAATTTGCCCATGAGGTATTCGCTGAAGTGAACAAAAGGCTGAAAACTGAATTGCCCGAAGTAATCCTTGGGGCAGGTTCAATAATGGATGCAGGCACTGCCTCGCTTTTCGTTCAACTGGGTGCCAATTTCATTGTTTCACCGGTTTTGAAACCCGACATGGCGGTGGTTTGCAACCGCCGAAAAATACTTTGGTCGCCTGGCTGCGGTTCACTCACTGAAATTTCGCTTGCCGAAGAGCTGGGTGCTGAAATTGTAAAGATATTCCCAGGCGCCCAGGTTGGCGGGCCGGAATTTGTAAAAGCCATAAAGGGACCTATGCCCTGGAGCAGCATAATGCCAACCGGAGGTGTTGAACCAACAAAAGAAAACCTTTCGGAGTGGTTTGGGGCGGGTGTTACCTGCGTTGGGATGGGCTCCAAACTGATTACATCAGCCATTATTAAGGAAAGGGATTTCGCCTTGCTTGAGCAAAAAGTCCGCGAGGCGGTTTCCATCCTTAGCCAAATCCGCAGCAGTTAATAGCTGGTGAATGGGTTCGTACTTAAAAGCTAAAAGATATGAGATCGCGTTTTTCCATTTCTTACATTTTTCTGCTTACTTTTTGTGGGCTGCTTTTGTTTTTACCCTCGTGCAGGGAAAGCGAGCATGTAACCGTTCTTAAGCTTGCCCATGGGCTCGATCAGAGCCACTCGGTACACAAGGGCATGGTGTTTATGGCCGAGCGGGTAAAGGAGAAATCAGGCGGCAAAATGCGGCTCGAAATTTATCCCAGCGGACAGCTTGGTTCTGAACGCGAAAACGTAGAAATGCTCCAAATTGGCAGCCTTGCCATTACAAAGGTTTCAGCGGCCATAATGGAGGGTTTTGCACCCAACTACCGGATTTTTGGATTACCCTATATTTTCACCGGCAAGGAGCATGCCCACAGGGTGCTCGACAGCGAAATCGGCCAGGAAATTCTTTTGGATGGAGAAAATTTTTGGTTAAGGGGCCTCGCTTTTTACGATGCCGGCAGCCGCAGCTTTTACACAAAAGACCGCCCCATCAACCACCCCGACGATTTGCGCGGGCTCAAGATTCGTGTTATGCAAAGCCCTTCTGCCGTTAACATGATCAGGGCTTTTGGCGGCTCCCCCACCCCCATTTCATGGGGCGAGCTTTATACTGCACTGCAGGGCGGCGTGGTAGATGGAGCCGAAAATAACCCGCCAAGCTTTTATCTATCTCACCATTACGAGGTTTGCCGGTACTACTCGCTCAATGAGCACTCAACCATACCCGATGTTTTGCTGATAAGCACAAAAATCTGGAACACCTTAACCGAACAGGAGCAGGAATGGCTTCAGGAAGCCGCTGATGAATCGGCGATTTATCAGCGCAAGCTCTGGGAAGAATCGGAGAATGAGTCATTGCGGTTGGCTGAAGAAGCCGGCGTTACCATAATCTATCCCGATAAGGCCCCTTTTATTGAACGTGTGCAGGGTATTTATGAAACCTACCATCAGGATGAAAATTTTTACGGGCTCATTAAGCGCATCCAGGCTTTGCAGGAAGTTCCTTCAGAGGAAGAATTGTAATTCCCTTTAAAATTGAGGTAGCATGAAAGTCAGAAAATCGATTGATATTTTTTTAGGCACCCTGGTAACTGCTTTTATGGGCTTTCTGGTCTTAAACGTGCTGTGGCAGGTAGCCAGCCGTTTTATTGTGGGCCACCCCAGCTCCTTTACCGATGAGCTTGCCGGGTACCTGCTGATCTGGGTTGGATTGCTGGGAGCAGCCTATGTTTCCGGGCAAAGGGAGCACCTGGCCATTGACCTTATTTCCAGAAAAATGTCAGAAAAAAACCAGCGAAAGCTACAGATCTTTATCAATGTGCTGATCGTTTGCTTCGCCATGGTGGTGCTTATTATCGGAGGCACCAACCTGGTTTACATTACTTTTTACCTGAACCAGATATCTTCAGCCCTGCAGATTCCGGTAGGCTATGTATACCTGGCCATTCCCATTAGCGGTGTTTTTATTATTTATTACGCTGTTGCGGATATTATTACTGCACCACCATCTAAGCCAACTTATTAAAAAACAAGGTTTTCCGTAAAACGAAATGGTATGGAATATCTCGAAATATTAGTTCTGGTATTTTCTTTCCTTATATTGCTGGCCTTGGGCGTACCCATTGCCTATTGCATTGGCATTTCAGGCACCATTACCCTGCTGATCAGCATCATGCCCATGCCGGCCTTTACCACTTTTGCCCAGCGCATGGCCACGGCCCTAGACAGTTTCGCCTTGCTTGCCATTCCCTTTTTTGTGCTGGCGGGGCAGCTAATGAACCAGGGGGGAATAGCACTAAGGCTCATAGAGTTTGCCAAAGTGCTGGTGGGCCGACTGCCCGGCGGGCTTGCTTTTGTCAATATTATGGCCAACATGCTTTTCGGTGCCATATCGGGTTCGGCAGCCGCCTCGGCTTCGGCCATCGGCAGCTTCATGACGCCCAAAATGGCCGAAGAGGGTTACGACCGCGGATTCAGCGCTGCGGTTAATATTTCGTCGGCTACCACCGGCTTGGTCATTCCACCCAGCAATATCCTGATTGTCTACAGCCTTGCCAGCGGTGGTGTTTCCATTGCTGCGCTTTTCCTTGCAGGTTATATCCCCGGCATCCTTACCGGATTTGTTTTAATGATCGTGGCCGCCGCCTTTGCCTATCGCAAAAATTACCCTGTTGGCGAAAAAGTGGGCATGAAGGAAGGTGTTTTCAAATTTCTTGATGCCATACCCAGTTTGTTTTTGCTGGTGGTAGTAATCGGAGGTATTATTGCCGGCTATTTTACCGCCACAGAAGCCTCCGCTATTGCGGTGTTGTATACCCTGATCCTTTCCATGATATATAAGCAGGTGCGCATAAAAGACGTTCCGGGCATTCTGCTCCGAACGGTTAGCATCACATCCATAGTTCTGCTGCTGGTGAGCACATCCATGGGCCTGTCGTGGGTAATGTCGTATGCCAACATTCCGCAAAGCGTGAGCGAGGGGTTGCTATCCATCAGTTCCAACAAAATTGTGCTGCTGCTGATTATCAACATGATTCTGTTGTTCGTAGGTATTTTTATGGACATGACTCCCGCCGTGCTGATCTTCACGCCCATTTTTCTGCCGGTGGTAGCTGACCTGGGCATCGACCCTATCCACTTCGGTATCATTATGGTAATGAACCTAAGCGTAGGGCTTTGCACTCCGCCAGTTGGATCAGTATTGTTTATTGGCTGCAGCGTGGCAAAAATCGGCATTGAAAAGGTGATAAGACCCCTATTGCCGCTTTTCGCAGCCATGATTCTTGTGCTGATGCTTGTTACCTATTTCCCGCAAATAAGCCTGTGGCTGCCAAGGGTGTTTGGCTTCTGATAATTTGAAATTTTACTGAAAATAGGTTATATTTGGGTATTGCAAGCACCGCCACAGCAATGGATTTAAAAAAGATTTGGAGGGAAAACAAAAAGGCCCTCATTGGTTATTATACCATTGGGGTGCTGTTGGTATTTTTCCAATCCGGGCTACTTTCTGCCCAAACTACCTATAAACCTTCCAACTCCGACCCCCTTTATGAAAGCTGGCGGTGGCGATCTATTGACGTGCTTGCCACCAAAGGCGTGAGGTGTATGGCCGACGACCCCGGTGGCAATATGTGGTTTGGTCTCGACAAGGGCATCATGCGCTATGATGGTTACGATTGGGTTTTATACGACGATCAGGAATACCTGAAATTTCCCGTAGGAATTCTTTTCATGACCAGTGGCGGACAGTTGCTGGCTGGAAGCGAGGCCGGACTACTGGCTTATGAAAACGGGCAATGGAAAAAGATTTTTCCCCGCAACGACTCACTTCATGTGGCAGTAACTGCCATTACCGAAATGCCAGATGGTGCCATTCTGGCCGGCATTCAAAACGGATTGCTGATGGTGAAAAACGAACAGGTGTCTGTTTTTACCGCGCTGCAACGAGCCAACGCTTTCAAGCAAGACCACCCCTATGCCAGTGTTACGGTCCTCCCTGACGAGGTACTGTTCCAGCGCAACTTTGGCCGGGTAGATAATATTTACCTGGAAGACAGCGAACTAATCTGGCTGTTCCTGTCGAGAAACAACGACGGGAAACTGGTAAAATTTCAACTCACTGACACCCTGAACCAGGTATTGCAAAAGTTTGAGGTGACCGAAGAACTTGGGGGCTTTAAGCTTCCCAACCGAAACGAAGTTTTACGCAGCAGCAGCAACGAGCTTTGGATCATAAACGGTTTTTACAAAAGCGGAATCCTCAGGCAAAAGAATTCTGAATGGGAGTTGCTGAAAATCAGCTCCTTGTTTGGGGGAGATGAGCTGCACACCGACATTCTGGAGCTGGGCGATGGCTCCATCTGGGTTGGGGGACTTGGGAAACTTTATGTTTACAAAGACGACAGGTGGAGTGTATTTTCAGCCCCTGCCCTGCCTATTCCTTCCAGCCGGATCATTTTTCATGAGGCGCGCAACGGCCAAGTGTGGATTGCCGGCATGCAGGGCGATGTATTCAGGCTTTCTTACAACCAGGATCAATGGGTTAAATACCAAGGCCTCAACTTCCAGTTGAAGGAATCGTCGGGAAAAGAATGGTATATCTCGGCCATTGGGCAGGTAGTGTTTCACGATGAAGACTCCTGGCAGGCCTTTAATCAAAGCCACGGACTTATCGATGCACCGGTGCGGCTGGTTTCCACAAGTAACGGACGCCTTTGGGTTGCCGGCAGCCACCAGGGGTTGGCAGCCACCGCCTACCTTGAAAACGGCCGATGGATCAGACAAACACACCCTGCCCTATCGTGGGGCATTGACCCCCGCTCAGTTTTCCAGGATAATGAAGGCGCACTGTGGTTTGGAGCCAGTGTAGACCGGCAGGAAGCCCTGGGACAAATCTCCGGGGTTTTGCAGCTAAGGAATCCCGACGGCCAAACCTTGGAATGGGTGCACCACACCCAGCAGGATGGCATTGTGCAGCATAATGTTTATGGCATTGCCCAATCGCCAGATGGCGCCATGTGGCTTGGCGGCACCAACTTGCTGATGCGAAGCAGCGGACGATGGCAAACCCTTCCCGATAAGGAATACCTGAACGAATTTGTTGACATAGTGCACAGCCGCCATAACCTATGGGTAGGCTCCAGGTATTACGGCCTATTCAGGTTTGATGGCCGCAACTGGACCCAGTTTACCAACCACGATGGGCTTCCCAGCAATACCATTATTAGCATTTATGAAGAGCACCCAGAAAAGGTTTGGGTGATCACTGACCGCGACATAGCCTTTTTCGACGGGCAGAAGTGGTTTTCTGGCCTTTTCACCGAAGAGTTTCGCATGCCACGAGAAGGCGGCGACATTATGGTCGATGCTGATGGAGCCGTGTGGGTAAACAAATCACTCAGGGAGTGGAAAAGGAGGGCCTTCCCCTTCAGCGTGACCCCGGCAGAAGCCTTAGAAGATTTCTGGACCGTGCGCTACCGGCGCGAAACCATGCCGCCAAAAACCACCATTGATATTTATTCTGAAAAAGTTGACCGCTCAGGAAATACCCTGATTGGCTGGACTGGCCGCGATTTCTGGGAAGAAACCCCGGCGCGACAGCTCACCTATTCATACCGGATCAACCAGGGAGAGTGGTCGGAGTTTTCGCCCGAAACCAGCGTGGTGCTGACCAAAATGGGCAGCGGAAAGCACGTTTTTGAGGCAAGGGCCCGCGACCTCGATTTTAACGTAGAAACCCAACCAGCCAGTATCACCTTTAACGTTACTCCGGCCATATGGAAACAGCCCTGGTTCATTGCGCTGGTGGTTTCTTTCCTCATCGTCATCGGCTTTTACGAAGCCCGGCTTATTAACCGCAACAAAAGCCTTTCAAAGCTCAACGCCTCGCTGAGCGATGCTAACCAAACCCTCGAAAACAGGCAAAAGAAGATCGAACTTCAGAAAGAAACCATTCTGAAACAAAAGGAAGAACTGGAACGCAAGGCCATTATTCTTGAAGAAAAAACCGCAGAGATTACTTCGCAGAGAGACCAGCTAAAGGAAATGGTGGAGAAGGTAGAAGAGCTCTCCAGCGTCAAGCAAAGGTTTTTCACCAATATTTCGCACGAATTCCGCACCCCGCTTACCCTGATTCTCGGATCCATTGAGCGCCTGCTTTCTTCGCCCGACAACGTGGAGAAACCGAGGCTGAACCTTGCCTATGAAACCATTCAGCGCAACTCCAAAAGAATCCTGAGGCTAATCAACCAGATCCTCGAGATCAGGAAAATCGAACGAGGGAAAATGGAGTTGAATCCTGCAGCCGGCGACATTGTTGCCTTTTCGCGCGAAATCACGGGCCTTTTCCAGGACCTTGCCCGCAACCAGGTAATTGACCTAAGCTTTGAAACCAGCCTCGAAGCAGAAGAAATTCTTTTCGATCATGATAAGATCGAAAAAATCCTTTTCAACCTCTTAAGTAATGCTTTTAAGAATACCCCTTCCGGAGAAAAAATTAGCGTTTGCATCAGGCAGGAGAGACATCAGGCTATGGCCGAAAACACTGATGACACAGCAGACCCGGAAAATTCCACTGAAAAAGACTACCTGGTTTTCGAAGTAGCCGATACCGGAAGGGGAATTCCGGCAGCTCACTTACCTCATATTTTTGAACGGTTTTATCAGGTTGATGAAGCCAGCCCCCACCATAAATACGACAGTTCCGGCATTGGTCTTTCCTATGTAAAAGACCTGGTTTCAGCGCATCAGGGATTAATCAGCGTAAAAAGCGAGTTGGGCCGGGGCAGCACTTTCATTTTTGAAATCCCGTGTGCACTCGATGGCATTGAAACCCCTGCTGCAAAACAGCCCGAAGCTTATAATGCCGCCTCCCTTATTTCTGATGACCTGCGTGCCGAAGTGGACAACATGAAAAAAGCCATTTCTTACGAAAGCACTGACGAAACGCCCCAACCCCTTAACGAAACTTCCCAGCCCGGCCCTACCGAAAAAATCATGGTTATGGTTGTGGAAGACGAAACTGAGCTGCGCGAATTTCTCCGTGATGCCCTGGAGACGGATTACGAAATCATTGACGCCCGCAATGGTGTCATAGGATATGAAAAAGCGACCGATTATCAGCCAGATATCATCATTACCGATGTTATGATGCCCGAAATGGATGGTTTTGAGCTTTGCCGCAGGCTCAAAGCCAATCTTGCCACCACCCACATTCCAGTCATCATGCTTACGGCCCGCACCTCGCCCGAGAACAAACTCGAAGGCTATCAAACCGGTGCCGACTCCTATATTGAAAAACCTTTCAGCATTGATTTGCTTAGGGCAAGGATCGAAAACCTTTTAATGGCAAAGGAAAAGACCCGCGTAAAGATCCTTCGCGAACTCATTACCCAGCCTTCAGAAATTGAAGTACACTCTGAAGATGACAAAATGCTCAGGAAGATTCAGGAGGTACTCGAAGAGAATATTTCCAATTCCGATTTCGATGTGGAAAGCATGAGCAGGCATTTTTACCTGAGCCGTTGCCATTTCTCGCGCAAAATAAAACAAATCACGGGGCTCACTCCCAAGGAGATTATCGACTCTTACCGCCTGAAAAGAGCCAGCCAGTTGCTGCAGCAAAAAATAACTATTACCGAAGTGGCCTATATGGTGGGCTTCGACCACCCCAATTCCTTTAGCCGGGCCTTCCGAAAGTTCTATAATATGACCCCCAGCGAGTTTGCTTCGCAGAACTAGCAAAATGATTCAAATTGTTTGCACTTGCGCAAATTTTGAATATCCTTTCACACGAAAACTCCCGTAATTAGCAATGTGGAAAATACCTTTTGGTATGTCACAAAGGCAAGTATGTTGCTGTTTCCTAATCAAAGGGGGTAAATGGAAATTTCAAAAAGATACCAGCTCAACACTTTCAGCATTGTATTGCTTTTTGTTTCTTTTTGCCTGCCGGCATGCTACGGACAGGGAGATAATGTGCCGGCTTTTCCCGGAGCTGAGGGTGGTGGAAAATATACCAGCGGTGGTCGCGGCGGAAAGGTGATAAAGGTTACCAACCTCAACGACAGCGGACCCGGCAGCCTGCGCGAGGCCATTAAAGCAAAAGGATACCGAACTGTAGTTTTCGAGGTTTCGGGAACCATTGAACTTAAATCGCAATTAAATATCAATAATGACGACCTGACCATTGCAGGGCAAACAGCCCCGGGCGATGGCATTTGCATTAAAGGGCATGAGCTGCGCATAAATGCCGACAATATTATTATCCGCTTCATGCGCTTCAGGCCCGGCGACATTGGTAATGCCGAGTACGATGCTATTACCGGCATGCGCAACAAAAATATAATCATTGACCATTGCAGCATGAGCTGGTCGACCGACGAAACGGTTTCTTTTTATGACAATGAAAATCTCACCCTGCAATGGTCCATCATCAGCGAAAGCCTCAATAATTCTGTGCACAGCAAAGGAGCCCATGGTTACGGGGGTATCTGGGGCGGAAAAAATGCCTCGTTCATTTACAACATCCTTGCCCACCACAACAGCCGCAACCCCCGCCTGCAGGGAACGCGCTACAGCCCGGTGGAGGGGATGGAAAAGATTGAGATTGTCAACAACATAATTTACAACTGGGGCGAAAAAGCCATTTATGGCGGAGAAAACGGGCTCTACAACCTAATCGGGAATGTATTTATTCCGGGTATGGCCACCGAGGGTTCTGCCCGAAAAGAAATGCTCGAGCCCTATGCGCCTTACGGGCAATTTTTCATTCAGGACAATGTCTTTATGCCGGAAACCGGCCGGCCAACTGAAGCAGGCTGGGATCATGTTTCTATTGCCGAGAAAGACAAAGAAGCTTCCACCGCAAATGTGCCGTTTGTCATTACCAATAAGGCCCCGGTAATGAATATTGAAATTGCCTACCAGCTGGTGCTCGACCATGCAGGGGCAAGCCATTTCCGTGATCCGGTCGACCTGAGAATCATTGAGGAAATCAGGGAAAGGAAGTCCACCTTCGGAAACAATGGCATTATCGACAGCCAGGAGGATGTTGGCGGCTGGCCCTTGCTCAGGCCGGCAACCCCGCCTGTGGATTCTGATGGAGATGGCATGCCCGACGAATGGGAGATCAGAAATGGGCTAAACCCCAATAACCCTGCCGATGGCAATGCTTTTACCCTTAATAATAACTACACCAACCTGGAAGTGTATATGAATGAAATCGTCAGCCACACTTTCCCGCAGACGGAAGATTAATTTAGTCATTTATACCAGCCAAAAAAAGAAGTAATAACCAAAACAACCTACCAAATGAAACTAAATCACTTAAACAAGGCATTCAGGTTAACCTCCTTGCTTTTTGTGCTTCTTTTTTCCGGATACAGTTTGTGGGGACAATCCGCCACCATCCGTGGAAACGTGAAGGACTCCAGAGGCGATGACCTTCCGGGGGTAAACGTAATTATTAAGGGTACCACACTGGGTACCACTACCGATTTCGATGGTAATTTTCAGATTCAGGTGCAGGATGCTGCCCAAACGGTGCTGGTTTTCCGGTTCATCGGATTTGAGGAGAAAGAGGTGCTGGTGGGCAGCCAAAGAAATATTAACGTGGTACTTGAAGAAAGTCTTACCACCTTGAGCGAATTTGTGGTTATTGGATACGGCAGCGTGCAAAGGCGCGACATTACCGGTTCGGTGGCTTCGGTCAGTGGAGAGGACATTGCAGCCAAGCCCGTTTCGAGTGTGGCTGAAGCCCTTACCGGGAAGCTGGCAGGGGTTCAGGTGCTCACCACCGAAGGCTCGCCCGATGCCGAAGTAAGGATTCGGGTGCGCGGCGGCGGCTCCATTACCGGCGACAACTCACCCCTGTTTATAGTGGATGGTTTTCCCGTTGAGTCAATTAACGACATTTCGCCCGCCGACATCGAATCGATCGACGTGCTCAAAGATGCCTCCTCCACCGCCATCTACGGTTCGCGAGGCGCAAACGGGGTAATTATCGTTACTACCAAAAGAGGTCTGGAAGGCCGTATGGTGGTACGCTTCGACTCCTACGCCTCCTTCAAGCAGCTGGCCAACAAGCTAGATGTGCTCTCCCCATACGACTATGCCAGGTTTCAGTACGAACGATCCCTGCTTGCAAACCAGCCTGCACGCTATACCGATATTTTCGGAAATTTCCAGGACATGGATCTTTATCAGCAGGTAATCCCCAACGACTGGCAGGACCTGGTGTTCGGACGCGTCGGACACACCTTCAACAACAACCTGAGCATTGCCGGTGGTTCTGACAAAACCACCTATGCTTTCAGCTTTAGCAACAATAACGATAAGGCTATTATGCAAATGTCGGGCTTCAGGCGCAACAACGTGAGCCTGAGCCTGTCGAACAAACCCAACGACAAGATCACCCTCGATTTTTCAATTCGATATGCCAACACTCAGATTGAAGGTGGCGGCGCCAACGAGCAGCAGGAGTTTTCTTCGGCCGATTCGCGCCTGAAGTTTGCCATGATTTACCCGCCATTCCCGGTTACGGGTCTTACTGACGATGTGGAAACCGACCAGGATTTCAACCTGCACAACCCCCTGGTTTCCCTGGCTGACAACGACCGCTTCCAGCAGCGTCAGGTATATAACCTAAATGGTAGCATTACCTGGGAACTCTTGAGAAACCTGCGTCTTAAATCAGAACTGGGATTGGAAGACCATCGCTATTCCAACGACCGTTTTTACGGCCGTTCAACTTATTATGTAAAAAACAGGCCTGCAAGCGAAGACCAGGGCCTGCCGGCAGTTATTTTCACCAAAACAGCAAGGGAAACTTTCCGCAACACCAACACCCTGACATTCGACATGAGAGACATACTGCCTTCCAACCATAAACTGAACCTGCTTCTGGGCCACGAATATATTGTTAGGCAGCAGGAAGCATTGGAAAACGTAGTGCACGGATTCCCGGCAAGCTTCAATTTTCAAGATGCCACCAGGCTTTCGGCCCAGGCCAATGCCAACTCGGTTGACAACTACCTTTTCCCTGACGACATTCTGTTATCGTTCTTTGGCCGTATTAACTACGATTATTTAAGCCGGTATCTTTTTAGCGCCACATTCAGGGCCGACGGTTCCTCCAGGTTCTCTGAAGGAAACCAATGGGGTTACTTCCCCTCGGCAGCTATTGCATGGCGTATATCCGACGAAAGTTTTATGGCGTTTACCAAACCCTGGCTCGACGACATGAAAATCCGTCTCAGCTATGGTACTGCCGGTAACAACAACATCCCTTCGGGCCAGCTGCTGCAAACCCTCGAGGTAAGGAATACCACCTGGGTAAATGCATTCAACAGTTTCTGGGCAGCCACCAAAACCATGGCCAACCCTGATCTAAAATGGGAAACAACCGTTACACGTAACCTGGGTCTTGACTACACCACCCTTAATGGCCGCCTCACCGGTTCTTTCGAGGCCTACATTAACAACACCGAAGATTTGCTGATCCGCTTCCGCATACCGGGATCGGGCTACGACGACCAGTTCCGCAACATGGGCGAAACAGAAAACCGTGGTATCGAAGCCATGTTAAACTGGATTGCCATCGACAAGCCAAACTACGGCTTCAGCGTCAGCGGCAACATCGGATTCAACAAAAACACCATTAAATCGCTTGGATTAATGGAAGACTTCTTTGCTGAGTCGGGATGGGCCGGCACCGAAATTGGTTCAGACTACTGGATCGCCACTGGCGGGTCAGTTGGAAAGATGTACGGATATATCAATGCCGGACGCTATGAAGTTGATGATTTTATAGGTTTTATAAACGGTGTATGGGTATTGAAAGAAGGCGTGGCCAACAGCCAGCCCGTGGTCGGAAATATCAGGCCAGGATCGCTTAAGTTGGTGGACCAAAACGGCGATGGGATTGTTAACGTTGACGACAGGATGCTGATTGGAGATGCCAACCCCAAGCACACAGGTGGTATTACCCTTAATGCAAGGGCATATGGATTCGACCTGCTCGCTGCCTTCAACTGGAGCTATGGAAACGACATTTACAATGCCAACAAAATAGAATACACCTCGACCAGCAAATACCACTCGCGCAATATGATTGACCTCATGCGCGATGGCGAACGCTGGACAAACCTCCTGCCTGATGGCACCATAAGCAATGACCCGGCAGAGCTTACCGCAATAAATGCCAACACCACCATGTGGTCGCCCTACATGGCCAGGTTTGTATTTACCGACTGGGCTGTGGAAGATGGCTCATTCCTCAGGCTTAATACCCTGACCTTGGGTTACACCCTTCCAAGAGGCCTTGTTTCCAGGGCAAAAATCCAAAGCCTTCGCTTTTATGTAAGCGGCTATAATGTTTTCCTCTGGACCAACTATACTGGCTTCGACCCGGAAGTGTCCACTCGTCGCAGAACACCCCTTACCCCTGGCGTAGATTACTCTGCCTATCCCAGGAGCCGCTCCATTGTGTTTGGTATGAATCTGAGTTTCTAATGCAAAAAAAGAAAGTCCTATGAAAAAGATATTTTATCTCATTTTGACCCTGGCGCTAACCGCAGCACTGACAAGTTGCGAGAACGTTCTGGAAGCGCCGACCAAGTCCTCGCTCGACGAATCTGTCGTTTTTGCCGACCCTACCCTTGCCGAAGGTGCCATTGCCGGCATTATTCAGTCGTTTTGCGAAACCAATTCATACCGCGGCAGGTTCCTGGTATTTTATGGTCCCAATACCGACACCGAGGTGCGTAATGCCCTTCGCAACATTAACGATGATGCGGCAAGGCTGCTTAATTACAACACCAATGTGAACAACTCGCAAATGAATACTGAGAACAATGCCTGGGCCATGTTTTACCAGGGCATTGAACGTGCCAACATAGCCATTCGCGGATTGCGCACCTATGGCGATGTGGGAAACAATGCCAGAATGGCACAGATTCTTGGTGAGATAATCACCCTCCGGGCTGTGCTTTACCACGACCTTATTAAAGGATGGGGCGATGTTCCTGCACGCTTCGAGCCCATTAACGCAGAAACCATTTATATTCCAAGGTCTGACCGCGATGTGATCTACAAGCAGCTGCTCGCCGATCTGGAGGAAGCTGCCACCTTGGTGGCATGGCCCAACGAGACCTCGTGGACCACTTCTTCCGAAAGGATCAACAAAGCATTTGTTAAAGGCCTGCGGGCTCGCATTGCATTGGCAGCAGGCGGTTACTCGCAGCGCACCGACGGCATCAGGCTTAGCAACGATCCCGAACTTTCGAGGGCTAATATGTATGCTATCGCAAGGCAGGAATGCCTCGACGTGATTAACAGCGGCCGCGCACACTTGCAGGGGTTCGAAGAAGTTTTCAGGGCCCTTCACACGGAAAACCTGATTGCAGGACAGGAAATTCTGTGGGATATCCCTTTCAGCGAGGGACGCGGACGCGTGATATTTGACCTTGGCGTAAGGCACACCACCACCAACAAATACACCGGACAAAACAGGGGGGGCACCAACGGCCCCAACCCCATTATGTTTTACGAATACGACCGCGACGATGTTCGCAGGGATGTAACTTGCGTTCCCTACGAATGGTCGAAAAACTCCTCGGATGTTGATGGATCCTTCCCCTTCCAGATTCCTACCAACAACGGAAGGTGGATGTTTGGCAAGTATCGCTACGAGTGGTTGGTCGAAGAGGCCGGCCGCAGGGTAACCTCTACCAACGACGACGGTCTGAACTGGCTTTATATGAGGTATTCAGATGTGCTGCTCATGGCTGCCGAAGCCATCAACGAACTTGATGGACCCGGAGCCGCCGCACCCTACCTGAGGCAGGTTCGCGAAAGAGCTTTCCCCAACAACCCGGAAAAAGTTAATGCTTTTATGACTCAAGCCACCGCCAGTAAAGAAGCATTTTTCAATGCTATTGTCGACGAAAGGGCTCTTGAGTTTACCGGCGAAATGCTGCGCAAGGCCGACCTGATTCGCTGGAACCTGCTGAGTGAAAAACTCAACGAAGCCAAAACCAAGCTTTTCCAGCTCGAAAACCGCATCGGGCCATATGAGAACCTTCCAGAAAGAATCTATTACACTTATGCCGACGATGGTGAGAGCCTGATCATCTATGGGCTGAACTTTGGCGACACCGACGAAATAGGAGCTAGCCTCGGATACCCTGAAAACAAAACATGGGTTATTTCCTCCACCGGTGAGCAGTCGACCTACTGGGATGCCCTGTTTTTACGCGATCCTAACCAGCAACAGTTCTGGCCCATTTGGCAGGTGTTTGTTGATGGCAGCAACGGCCAGCTCAACAACGATGGTTTTAACTTCTAGTAACCGAAACCAAAAAAAAGACAGCAATGAATAAACTCATAAAAAGATTCGCAATTGCAGTAAGCTTTCTGGCTTTCCTTTTTGCCGGAGGCTGCACTGACGATATCCTTCCTGAAATTACCACCCTTGATGTGGACCGTTTGTTTTCACCCACCGACCTGGATGCAAGGGTAGTAAACCAGACCTCTGTTCGGCTTACCTGGAAGAAGGTGAACAAGGCCAATTCCTATAATGTTGAGTTCTTCGAAACTGCCAATCCGGATTTCAACGGAACTCCCGAACGGGCCATCAGTGGAGTATTGTTTGAAGACCTTCCATTGGTAGTGGCCGGGTTTGCCGGCGAAACCACCTATTCTGTTAGGGTTAGAGCTGTGGGAGAAGGCATAGACGAATCGAAGTGGATAAGCACAACTTTTTCCACCGATGCCGAACAGATTCTTTTCCCCATTGATCCGGAAGAAATTACCGCCACAGGAGTAACTCTGAGGTGGCCCGCCGGTGAATTTGCAACCCACATTACCCTTATGCCTGGCGACATCAACCGCCCGGTTACTGCCACAGAAGTAGAAGAAGGCGTAGCGGTAATAACCGGTTTGCAGAGCGAGACCGAATACACAGCCAAACTCATGAACGAGGATAAAACCCGCGGCACAATGGTATTTGCCACTTTAATCGATATTGGTGATGCCATTTTGGTTAACCCAGGCGACGACCTGAAAGCCATGGTGGAGGCAGCCCAACCCGGCGATGCCTTTGCCCTGATGCCGGGAGAATACGTGATTGAAAGCAACATTGATATTAACACCAATTTAAGCATAATCGGCGCCCGACCATATGATAAACCTGAAGTGCTTGGAGTAGTTTTCAGAATGAAGGATGGCTCAGCCCTGAGACTCAAGGATGTAATTTTTGATGGCGCTACCAGCCCCGATGGAAACCAGTTGGTGGTATTCGACGAAGTAGGCACCTATGGCGATCTGATCATCGAAGACTGTGTGATAAAGAACAACGTAAAAGGTGTGATTTATGGCAGTGTAGCTGCCCTGGTGGAATATGTTCTTGTTAAAGGAACCATTATTGGAAATGTTGAATGCCTTGGTGGCGATTTTATCGATTTCCGCTCGGGTATGCCCAAGGCGTTGGACTTTATCAATAACACTGTTTACAATTCCGCCCTTAACCGCGACCTGTTCCGCCTGGATAACGCTACTGCTTACTCTGGCGACTACACCGTGTTGGTAAACATCGAGAGCAACACTTTCTACAACATTATTTCCACCGAAGGGACCACACGGCGGGTGCTTTACGTAAGGCTTGCCTCGCACGAAATCACAGTGAAGAAGAACATTTTTGCAGTGGTGGGTGGAAACTACTCAAATCAGTCGGCCACCACCGTGGTAGAAATGAGCAGCAACAACTACCACAATGCACCTAACCTTTTCAATCCTGAGTTTATCGTGCATGATTCGGGTAACTACACCACTTACAATCCGGGATTTGTGGATCCGGCAAACGGAAATTTCACGGTAACCAACGAAGAACTGATCATTTTCCGTATCGGCGACCCACGCTGGCTGCCATAACCTTAAATAAATTTTGCCGGGGGCCTCTGTGCCCCTCGGCAAAATTTATTACACTTCAACTTTTTCAAAATGAAAATTCGGACTTTTACTTTTTCCCTTTTGTTATTAATACCCCTGCTAAGCCTGGCTCAGGGCCAGTCAGTTCCTATTGGCTGGGCTTCGGTCGATGCCAACGGCCAGAACGGCACAACCGGTGGTGCAGGTGGCAATGTGGTGACCGTAACCAACATGGCCGATCTGATTACTTATAGTGGTATGAATGACGATCCCTTGATAATTCATATCGAAGGCATGATTACCATCACTCCCAAAGGACGTTACATTGACGTAAGTTCAAACAAAACCATAATAGGTATCGGAGCCAATTCAGGTATCAGCCAGGGTGGATTCAGGGTTAGGAATAGCAAGAAAAATATCATTTTCATGAATCTGAACATACAAGACACTTTTGTAGAGGGTGATTGGGATGGAAAGGAAAATGACTTTGATGGCATTCAACTTACACAATCGGCACATCACGTGTGGGTGCACAAATGCACCTTTTTGCGTCAGGGCGATGGCGCTCTTGACATTACCAACGGGGCCGATTACATTACCGTTTCGCATTCTTATTTTGGGGCAAACAACAAGGTAAGCCTTATTGGAAGCAGCGATACCGACACCTTTACCGACCGCTATAAGGTAACCATGCACCACAACTGGTTTGACAAAACCACGCAAAGGCATCCCAGGGTCAGGTTTGGCTGGGTGCACCTGTTCAACAACTACTACTTCGACATGGGCCGCTATGGAACCGAAATGGGCTATGCCACCAGCAATGGATACGGAATTGGCGTGGGTGTAAATGCCCACATTTGGTCGGAGCACAATTCTTTTGAAAAATGCGTAAACCCTTCGCAATTTTACGACAACACAGCAAACCCCGGCTACATTATCGATAATGGAAGCCACTTTGTGCAAAGCGGAAACATGGTTACCAGACCTGATGGTTTGGTGTGGGACCCGTCCGATTATTACGATTATGAACTCGACCCGGCAGACGAGGTAAAGGATATCGTTATGGCCAATGCTGGTGCCAGCGATAACACCACCAGCATTACTGACGACCTCAAGCTCAATGGAAACCTTGAATTAGCCAATTACCCCAACCCCTTTACTGAGTTTACTAACTTGGTTTTTGTGCTTCCCGAAGCAGGCCCTGTCAGGATCAGCTTGTTCGACATTACCGGAAGAAAAATCGGTGAAATTGCCAATGAACATCGCCTGGCCGGAAAAAACGAAATAAGGATGCAGCGCGACGGACTAAGAAGGGGCATTTACCTTATCAGCCTTGAATTTAAGGGAAGGCAAATCACAAAAAAACTGGCAGTACATTAATGCAGCTATAAACTGCTGGATTAACAAATTTATTAGCCAACATAAAAAAGAAAACGATGTTGAACTTTCTTAAAAAAATTAGCCTGATTGCATTGGTCATTGGGTTTCTGATGTCATGCAGTTCCGGCGTTGAAAAGGCAGACAACCCTACATCAGATCAGCCCTGGCACATTCTTATGATGGAAGCCGAAATGCATCGCAATCCTGAAGCCTGGATGCTCGATTTTGAAAGCAAGCCTAAGTGGAACTATACCCATGGCCTGGTTTTGATGGCAGCCCACAAGGTTTGGGAGGAAACAGGTAACCAGCGCTATATGGATTACCTTAAGGCATACTACGATGAAATGGTTGATGCCGAAGGGAATATTCTTCAGAATTTCCGGATTGAGAATTACAATATTGATCATATTAAACCTGGCATCAACCTTTTCGACCTTTTTGCAGAAACCGGTGCTGAGCGTTACCTCACTGCTCTGCAAACTCTCAGGGAACAGCTCCGAACCCACCCGCGCACTGCAGAGGGTGCTTTCTGGCATAAGAATGTTTATCCGCACCAACTGTGGCTCGACGGTGTGTATATGAACACCCCGTTCTATGCCCGGTATGGTAAGGTTTTCAATGAACCTGAAAACTTCGACGATGTTGTGCTTCAGATTACCCAGGTTTATGAGAAAACCCTTGATGAGGCCACCGGCCTGCTTTACCATGCCTGGGACGAAAGCCGCGAACAAGCCTGGGCTGATCCTGTAACCGGCCATTCGCCCAATTTCTGGGGCAGGGCCATGGGCTGGTATGCCATGGCGCTGGTGGATGTGCTCGATTATTTTCCAGCCGATCACCCGGGCCGCAATGAGATTACGCTAATCCTGAACAACCTTATGGATGCTTTGCTGGCATTCCAGGATCAGGAAACCGGCCTCTGGTACCAAGTGATAGACCAAGGCAATCGCGAAGGCAATTACCTTGAAGCCTCCGTATCTTGCATGGTGGCTTACGCGCTTACAAAAGGGGTAAACAATGGCTACCTCAGCCCAGCCTATATGGAACCCGCCCAAAAAGCCTGGCAGGGAATCCTCGACAACTTGGTGGGCTTTGATGCCGATGATTACGTGCATCTGAACCAAGTTTGCGGTGTGGCCGGCCTGGGTGGAAATCCTTATCGCGATGGCTCATACGAATATTACATAAACGAGATTATCCGCAGCAACGACCCCAAAGGCGTTGGCCCTTTCATGCTCCTGAGTATTGAAATGGAAAATGCCGGACTACACCTGGAAAAGCAATAAAAGCTTTGTCATGCACTTTCTTTCAAACCTAATACAACACTAACCCTAAACCCAACCAATTATGAAGAAAAAAAATTACTTTTCACTGGCTTTCAGGAAGTTAATGGTCTTTATCTTTTTGACAACCATTGTTTCCGGAATTGCTGTAGCCCAATGGCAGGTGTATGATGCCAGCGTGCTGCCAAATGAGAATGTCCCTCCATTCGGAACAAGCGGATTAGCTGGAGATGGAATGGTTAGCACCATCATTGCTGACACTGAAAATCCTGGAAACAGCCTGCTTGAATTACTTACAATTGCCAATGCTGATAATGGCACTTGGCGCAGGGTTTTTTCTGAACCCGTAACCGCTGCTACCATAGTTTTCAGGATAAAAGCTGCCAATACCGCTGGCCGAAGGGTAGTTGAACTCGACTTTGACAATGGCGGTTTCCGAGAACGCTTGTACCTGAATCAGGAAGACAACAAACTTAGGTTTCAGCACAGCGCGGGCTTTGGCGCCGATAATGAGTTCAGTTTGCCTGATGGCGGTTCAGTTTCTGACTGGCACATTTACCGGATGACCAAAGATGCAGCTGGTAATGTAAAGTTGTATGTAGATGAAAATCCAACCCCGCTAGCAGAAGGACAAACTGCAGTAACTTCATCAAACAACCATTTCCGCATTGGCGATACCAATGGTTCGCACAATATTAGCGCACTGATTGACTGGATCATATGGGATCCAACCGGAACTTATGCCCCCGGCCAGGGAACCCCAATACCCGCTGAACTTCTGCCAGGCGACCCCGAGCCTACCACCTGGACCATTTATGATGCCAGTGTGCTGCCAAATGCATTTGTTCCGGTTTTCATTACTTCCAGTGGCACCTTTCTAGAATCTGAAAATCAAATAATTAATGACCCAGAGACACCTGGCAATAAATTGCTTTGGATGGATGTTCCAGGTATGGGAGGTGACAATCCAGTTCCCGGCCAAACGTCCTTTTTATGGAGACAAAATTTTGCTGCCCATGATGTAATTGTTGACGACCTTACTTTAGTAATGCGTGTAAAAGGACACCCGGGTCGTGACATGGCCCTCGACCTCGACATGGACTACAACGGCATTCGCACCAGGGTAACCATGCACAGCACTTATGGAGGTGCAGACAACATCGCCAGGGTCAGAAATGGCACCGGTTCAACCGGCAACACTGTGGCTCTCCCGGTCGATGTACTCGACTGGAACACCTACCGTTTTTCCATGAATGCAACCGAAACCAAGGTTTATGTTAATGAAAATCCGGATCCCGTAATGATTATTACCCCGGTTACTGCTGGCACCAACCGACACTTCCGCTTTGGCGATGGTGACAACAGCGCCACGTTGGGTGCAGATTACGACTGGATCATCTGGGATGTAACGGGTTCATTCGCACCCGGCGAAGGCAGCCCCCTGCCCGACTTTAGCTACACCCCGGGTTCTGATGCAAGCTTGGCCGATATTCACGCTGATGGAGATCCTATCGAAGGATTTGACCCAACAGTTTATAATTACGAACTGGTTTTGCCCACCGGTACAACCGACGTTCCAGTAATCTCCGCTATTGCCAACGACACCGGCGCAACACTGGATATTACACAGGCCGATGCCATTCCCGGCACCGCCACCATTGAAGTAACCGCCGAGAACGGATTTACCACAAGGACTTACACTGTTGAAATCCGCCTTGTATCGACAGATGCTACCCTGGAAGAAGTGCATGTTGATGGTGAAATCCTGGCTGATTTCGATCCTGATGTGCTGCTGTATACCGTAATACTTCCGGAAGAAACCACTTCCGAAATTCCAGTGGTTTCGGCTATTGCCACCGACGAAAACGCCATGATTGTTATAACACAAGCAACCGAAATGGAAGGCACTGCTACCATAGTAGTTACGGCTGAAGACGAAACAACAAGCCTCACCTACACCCTTAACTTTGTAGTGGTTTCGGTTGATGCCACCCTTTCAGACCTGTTGGTTGATGGCACCACCATAGAAGGTTTTGATCCCGAGGTTACCGAATACACTTTCCTGCTTGCGGTCGGCACCACTGATGTGCCGGTGGTTACTGCTGTTGTCAATAACGAAAACGCAACAATGGTTATCACCCAGGCTGTATCGGTACCTGGAGAAGCTACCGTTGTGGTAACAGCCGAGGACAGCGAAACAATATTTACCTACACCATTTATTTCCTCACCGGATCGGATGATTCTACCCTGGCCGATTTAATGGTAGATGGTGTTACAATTGATGGTTTCAACCCCGATATCACCAGCTATGAATATGTGCTGCCTGCAGGCACCACTGATGTTCCTGTAGTTTCGGCAGCGGCAAGCGATGCAAATGCCGAAGTGGAAATTGTTCAGGCCGATGCGATTCCCGGAACCGCCACTGTTACCGTAACTGCCGAGGATGAGTTTACCGTGCTGGTGTATTCGGTTCATTTCAGGCTTACCTCGGTCAATGCCAGCCTTGCAAACCTCATGCTTGATGGTAACACCATCCCCGGTTTTAACCCGGAAGAGCTTATCTACGGTATCAGCATGCCCCATGGATCAGTTATTGTTCCCGAAGTTTCGGCTTTAGCTGCCGGAACAGGCGCCACGGTCTCAGTAACTCAGGCTGCCCAGATTCCGGGTGCCGCACTGGTAGTGGTTACTGCCGAAGACAATGTAACCAGTCATACCTATACCGTAAACTTCACTGAAGCTGATTACGACTGGCGCTATTACGATGCCAGCGTACTGCCAGCCGAACATGTGCCAACCTTCAGCCCCAGCAATGTGGGTGGATCGGGCGGACTAAATGCTATTGTTAGCGATCCTGACGATGACACCAACAGCTTCTTTGAGCTCATTACCGTTGAAAACGGCGACAACCACATGTGGAGCACCCCGCTGCAGCCTGAGACCCCGGCAATAACCCTGGTTATGAAGGTTAGGGCTGCCAACGATGTGGCAAGAAGGGTGGTTGAACTCGATGTCCATCACAATGGAATCCGTGAGCGCATGTATATCAACCGCGAGATGAACCGCGTTCGCCTGAACGAAGGTATTGGCGGTGGCGATGGTGGCGAAATTGAAGCCCCCGAAGGCGTTGACCTCAACGAATGGAATATATACAGACTTACCAAGGAAGGTAATGAAACAAAGCTGTATCTGAACGAAAATCCAGAGCCCATAGCCTTAGGCACTACTACAACTAATACCACCAACCAGTATTTCCGCTTTGGTGATGGGAACGGCTCACACAATTCTGCTGTACTTATGGACTGGATCGTTTGGGACGAAACCGGCGCTTATGCACCCGGAGAAGGTCTTTACATCCCTGCAAAGGTTGTTACCCCCGATTGGGATGCCAGCCTGACCGAACTGCTGGCCGACGGCGCGTTGATCGAAGGCTTTGACCCCGAGATAACAGACTATGAGTTTGTTTACACCGAAGAGCCCGCTGATATCCCCGTTGTTTCTGCTGCACTAAGCAACCCCGCTGCCAGTCTGCTGGTAACCCAGGCCAATGAATTCCCGGGAGTGGCTACAGCAGAAGTGACGGCAGTAAACGGCTTTACCGTAAGGACTTACACAGTAACCTTCAGGTACATCTCATCCGATGCCACCCTGTCTGATATTTTGGTGAACACTGCTTCACTCGAAGGATTTAATCCGGATGTAATGGTTTACAACGTGGTATTGCCCGCCGGAACAACTGCTATTCCTATTGTAGATGCCGTAGCCAATGATGCTAATGCTGAAATCGATATCACCCAGCCAGCCGAAGTGGAAGGCACTGCAACCATTCTGGTAACCGCCGAAGATGGCACCGAGGTGACCTACACCCTTAACTTTAGCGTTTTTGACGACACCAGCGTTTCCTCGCCAGAGGTACCTGGCTTACGCCTGTATCCCAACCCTGCCACTACACAGCTTACCATTGGCTGGGGCGGAAATGCATCGGAAGCTTATGTGGAAATCATCAGCCTTACCGGACAGATCCTTTACAGCACTCGCCTTGAATCGCATAGCGAAACCATCAGCGTTAGCAACTTGCAGCAGGGCACTTACATAATCAGGATTACTGCCGGGCAGAACCGCAGCAGCAGACTGTTTATGAAGCAATAAACAAAACCAATTACCGGAGGCCGGCAGTATACCCGGCCTCCGGTTCAAAATTTAAAATAAAATGACAATCAGATCATTCAAAGCAATTCTCTTCATAACCATAATGGTTTTCCTGGCCGGGGCATGCTCCAGCGGCCCCGGAAAGGAAGCCGCTGAGGTTTCATGGGACACCATGGCCGAAATCCTTTCTGAAATTGTTGCTCCAGAATTTCCCGATGCCGTATTTGATGTGACCGAATTTGGTGCCGTTGGCGATGGTGAAACCTTGTCGACTAAAGCCATCAATGCAGCCATTATTGCCTGCTCAGAAGCCGGAGGCGGTATGGTGCTGGTTCCCGAAGGCGAATACCTTACCGGGGCCATTCACCTGAAATCCAATGTAAATCTTCATGTTTCGGAAGGGGCAATATTGAAATTCAGCCGCAACCCCGAAGATTACCTGCCCATGGTATTTACCCGTTGGGAAGGTGTGGAGCTTTACAACTACTCCCCTTTTGTGTATGCCTACGAGCAGCAGAATGTAGCCATAACCGGGCAGGGAACCCTCGATGGGCAGGCAACCTCAGAGCACTGGTGGTACTGGAAGGGCCCCTGGAGTCGTGCCACTTGGGAAATTGTTCCTGAAAACCAGGTCCCGGCACGTAACAGGCTCATCGAAATGGCTGAAAATGGCGTGCCCGTCATAGAACGGCAGTTCGGAGCCGGTCATTACCTCAGGCCAAACTTCGTGCAGTTTTACAAATGCCAGAATATCCTCATGGAGGGCATTACCATTATCAACTCGCCCATGTGGGTCATTCACCCGGTACTTTCCGAAAATATTACTATTTCCAATGTATCGGTAATAAGCCACGGGCCCAACAACGATGGCTGCAACCCCGAGTCGAGCCGCAACATCCTGATCCAGGACAGCTATTTCGACACAGGCGACGACTGCATTGCCATTAAGTCGGGGCGCAATGCCGATGGGCGAAGGCTCAACGTACCCTCAGAAAATATTATCGTACGACGCTGTACCATGCGCGATGGGCACGGTGCTGTGGTAATGGGAAGCGAAATTTCGGGCAGCGTGCGCAATGTATTTGCCGAAGACTGCATAATGGACAGCCCCAACCTCGACCGGATCATTCGCATTAAAACCAATTCCATCAGGGGTGGAGTCATCGAAAATATTTTCGTGCGTAACCTCAACGTGGGAAGGGTACGTCAGGCGATACTCCATATCGACTTCGACTACGAAGAAGGCGATGCCGGCGAATTTACCCCTTTGGTGCGAAACATACACCTCGACAACATAACCAGTCAGAGCAGCGACAGGGCCATTTTTATCAATGCCTATGAACGCTCACCCGTGACTGGGATTTACATTAATAACTGCACCTTCAACGGGGTGGAGAAGGAAAACCTGATCAATTTCGTTGAAGACTTGGTACTAAAAAATGTGAGTCTGAACGGAGAGCCCATGCCGGGTATTCCTGCCGAATAAACAACGAATGGCCTCGTTTGGAGGTCGGTTTTTTTCATTTGCTCCATTTTTTGGAGGTTTTTGGTTAACTTTCAGGGCCCATTTAAACCATGGGCCCTGATTTTTTACCTATGATAAAGATAGTTGCCGACAACAAGATACCCTTTCTTGCCGGGGTGCTCGAAAGCGTTGTAAAAGTGGTGTACCTGCCCGGCTCCAAAATCAGCCGGGAGCATCTGCTCGATGCCGATGCGCTGATTGTGCGCACACGTACCCTTTGCGATGCACGTTTGCTCGAAGGGACTTCCGTAAAACTCATTGCTTCGGCTACCATAGGCCACGACCATATCGATCAGGATTATTGCCGCAATAGAGGAATTGCCTGGACCAACGCTCCCGGTTGCAATGCCGGATCGGTAGTGCAATATGTATCATCGGCCCTGGCACATATCTTTTTGCAAAAAAACCTCCCTTTCGGGGAAATAACCCTGGGTGTGATTGGGGCCGGCAACGTGGGAAGCCGCTTGGTAAAAGTGGCACAAACGCTGGGCCTGAAAACCCTGGTGAACGACCCGCCACGAGAGCGGATAGAAGGGAGTGAGGGCTTCTGCAGCCTGGAAGAATTGATTGAGAAGGCAGACATTATCAGCATGCATGTACCCCTGAATCTGAGCGGGCCCGACAAAACGTTTCATATAGCTGATGCAGGCTTCTTCAGAAAAATGAAGCCAGAAGCATGGTTCATAAATACTTCACGGGGAGAGGTAGCAGAACCAGGAGCTTTGATTGAAGCGACTCTTTCAGGAAAACTCGCAGGAACTGTTTTAGATGTCTGGGAAAACGAGCCAAATATTGATCGCGAACTACTTAGCCTGGTTAACATTGCAACTCCTCACATTGCCGGCTACTCAGCCGACGGCAAAGCTAACGGTACCAGCATGAGTGTGCAGGCAATGAGCCGCTTTTTCGGTTTGGGCCTCGACCACTGGAAGCCCAAAACTATACCCCTACCTTCCAAACCATTGCTAAACCTTTCCGCGAAAGCGAAAACCAAAAGGGAAATATTCTGCGAACTAAGCTTGCAGGCTTACGATATTTTTGCCGACGACCGGGCTCTGCGCCAGGCACCCGAATCTTTCGAAAAACTGCGCGGCGACTACCCCATACGCAGGGAGCCCCATGCACTGATAGTGGCCGGCAATAATATACGAAAAGAACTACAGGATTTTATCCGCGCCCTGGGATACAATCTTTAATGATTAGAGATCAGGGATCAGGAAAAAATTGTTAATTGTACATTATCAATCGTTTCCTCTCATCTTCTCACCCTCAAATCTTCACATCTTCTCTTCTTCACACTTTTTCCTTGTTGTGTAAGAAAGCAAACAAGTACAGGCTGAAAACAGCTGAGGTGGTAAGCTGAATGAGGAGTGGGGTGCCTATCAGGCTGTCGCCGGGGAGCACGGTAAGTATGGCTAAATACTTGAGGCCGTAGTAAAAGATCTTGCTAAGCCAGATGCTGATAAAAATGGCCGGAAGCACGTGGATGCGCTTCACCAGGAAGTAAAATAAGGCCACATTCACTACCAGTTCGGCCGAAATGAGCATGGTTTTGACCAGCACCGGGTGGGCCGAAATCAGGAACGAGAAAAGCGGAAGGGTTAATGCCAGTAAGTAGGCGTTTTTACGATTGGTATGCACCAGGGCCAGCACCAGCATCAATCGCATGGGTTCGATGAGATAGAGCTTAATGCTGAGCATATGAGAAATGGCCGGCAGGAAATAAATAAAAGCCAAAGCGAAAACATCAAGAACGGCGGGCTTTACGTAAGTTTTCCAGGAAACGGTGCTAATGTTGGCAGTTGCTGACATTTTTATATCTATTTTGGTTGCTTACTTAAAATCATTATAAATAAACACTTTCAGAAGCGTTTACGGGCGTAAAAATAAGAAATTTTGTCCTGAAATGATAATTTTGCTGTTACAAAAGTATTTCAAAAAAAAAGGACAATCTTATGGACAGGCGCAGTTTTATCAGAAAAGGATTTATTTATTCGGCCCTTGCGGGATTATACAGTTCCACTATCGGACGCATTCCCTTGCTGGCTGGTCAGCGTTCTGCCACCCAGTCGACAGGTAATTACGACCTGGTTGCGGTGCGCGGAGGCGAGCCTGTGGCCATGTATCGCCGGGCCATGCAGGAAATGGGCGGCATACAGCGTTTTGTAAGGCGCGGTCAGCGCGTGGTAATAAAGCCCAACATTGGCTGGGACGTTCCGCCCGAAAGGGCTGCAAACACCAATCCCGACCTGATTGGCGCCATAGTAAAAGACTGCTTGGATGCAGGTGCCAGCCGCGTGTTTGTTTTTGACAACACCTGCGACAACTGGCAGCGCTGCTATCAGAACAGTGGCATTGAAGAAGCAGTAAGGGCTGCCGGTGGGCAGATCGTGCCTGGAAACCTGGAGCGCTACTACCACGAGGTGGAGATACCCGGCGCACGCCGCCTTAAAACCGCCAAGGTACATGAGCAAATTCTAGAGGCCGACGTGCTTATCAATGTGCCCGTGCTTAAGCATCATGGCTCTACCACGGTAACCGTGGCTATGAAAAACCTTATGGGCGTAGTGTGGGACCGCCGTTACTGGCATCGCAACGACCTGCACCAGTGCATTGCCGACTTCTGCCTGTACCGCAAGCCCGACCTGAACATTGTGGATGCCTACCTGGTGTTGACCCAGAATGGGCCCCGCGGCACCTCAACGGCCGACCTGGCCCTGAGAAAGAGCTTACTGGTCTCGACCGATATAGTAGCAATTGATGCCGCCAGCACCCTGATTTTCGGCACACAGCCCGAAAATATTGGACACATTAAGATCGCCTCTGAGATGAATATCGGCCAAATGAACCTGGACAGGCTCAACATCAAGCGCGTTGCCATTTAACTCCCTTACAACCATGAACCTTCGCCACCTGAAGAAAATCAGGATTGCCGTATCACTGGCCATTTTTATTTTGCTGCTTATTTTTTTTCTGGGTATTGAATCGGGCGTGCTCAATCCGGTCTCGAATTTTCTTTTGCGGCTGCAGCTCATCCCTTCCATACTGCGCTTTTTCGCCTTGTTTTTTACCGTTTCGGGGCTGGGTTTTCTGCTTGTACTAGGGCTTACTTTCCTTTTCGGCCGGGTTTACTGCTCCTCCATTTGCCCCATGGGCACCCTGCAAGATATAATCATTGCACTTGCGCGGCCATTCCGCAAAAAAAGGAACCGGAAATTCACTTACTCGGGCAGCCAGAAAAACATTTTGCGTTACAGCATCCTCGGAGCAACCATTTTACTATGGTTTTTCGGCAGTCTTTTCTTGGTAAATTTACTCGACCCCTATTCGAACTTTGGCAAGATATCCGTTAGCTTTTTCCAGCCGGCCTTCATTTTTCTAAACAACAAACTAGCTTTTTTCCTGGAGCGTTTTCATATTTATTCGGTGGCACCGCTCGGAGTGAAGACCCTGCCGCTTTATGTAATGCTGGTTTCGGCCACCATTTTCCTAACTATTGGTATTATGTCGGTTTGGCGGGGCAGGCTTTTCTGCAACACCATATGCCCGGCCGGCGCAATGCTGAGCCTGGTGGCCCACAAACAGTATTACAAGATCACTTTCAACGACAGCGCATGCACCCTTTGCGGGAAGTGCGAGCGGGTTTGTAAGGCCGAATGCCTCAGCAGCCGCACCAAAGTAATTGACCACAGTAGGTGTGTTAGTTGTTTCAACTGTTTTACTGCCTGCAGCAATGATGGCTTGTATTACAGCCATCAGAAAACAATTCCGGCTGTGGCTGCAGCAAACACTCCTGCCCCCAGCCCTGGGAAGCGGCAGTTTCTTTTAACCATGGCAGGCGGCGCCTTGTCGATCCCATTGCTAAAAAACGCGAGCCTGGCCCAAGGCCACAGCAAGCCCGGCCTAGTGCCCACCGGAACGGCCAGCCCGGTGACACCCCCCGGAGCAATCAGCTACGAGCACTTTACCAACAACTGTATTGCCTGTTATCTTTGCGTGGGGGCCTGCCCCAAAAACGTCATTGTGCCATCCTTCTTCGATTACGGACTGAACGGCTTCATGCAGCCCAAACTCGACTACCACAAAAGTTTCTGCAATTTCGACTGTGTGAAATGCACCGAGGTGTGTCCCACTGGCGCCATTACCAAACAAACGCCCGAGGAAAAGCAGAAAATTCAGATCGGGGTGGCGCGTTTTATGCAGGAGAGCTGCATCGTAACCATCGACCGTACCGACTGTGGCGCCTGCTCGGAGCACTGTCCCACCAAGGCCGTGCATATGGTGGAATGGGAAGGCCTCAGGCTGCCAGAAGTAACGCCCGACCTTTGCGTGGGTTGCGGCGCCTGCGAATATGCCTGCCCCACCGAACCTTATAAGGCCATTTATGTGGAAAGCAACCTGGTGCATCTGGAGGCCCGCCCAATTGAAGAAAGCGACGGACCCCAGCAACAGGTGCTCGACGATTTCCCGTTCTGATTCAGGAAGAGATTCCAAAACCCAATGCCAGCAAAGTGACCAAAACGATGGCATAGATTAGTATGCCCAAGAAGGAGGCCTGCAGAAAAATCCGTGTGTTCATGCCAAACAGCTTTACGGTGGCAGCGATGACCCATACTCCTATCCAGGGGGTAAGCAAAGCTGTGAACAAAAAGCCATGACTGTTCAGTTTTCCGCTCACTTTTTCTGATGCCAGGCCCTTAAGCCATCGTCCTACCCTGCCCCGGCCTGCTATCCGCTCATAAAAGGAGGTAACCAGTATAGCGGGCAAAAAGTTTCCAAATACGCTCCAGAAGACCACCGACAACGGGTCGAGGCCCATGGCAAGGCCCGAAGGAACCGCTACATAAATCTCGGCAAGGGGAAAAAAGCCGATAAACCAAACCGAAAAAGCTTTTGCAAAATAGGAAAACATATTGCTGTCTTTCGAACAAGTGGCAAAAGTACACAACATTCCTTTCCCCAAAAGGGAAAAAGCCTGAAAACAGGCCATAGTTGCCACTCAGCATGGCTCTAATTTTCTGTTATTCTTTTCACAATTAAGGGATAATCATTACCTTTGTCGTGCGTCAGAAATAACAAAATTTTTCAAAATATTCTTTTTTGTCATGAACAAAACCCTGAAGATCAGAGACCTCACCTTACGCGATGGACAGCAATCGCTCTTTGCCACCCGTATGACCCAGGCCCAGGTCGACCGGGTACTCCCCTACTACAAAGACGCCGGTTTTTTTGCCATGGAGGTATGGGGTGGTGCAGTGCCCGACTCGGTTATGCGTTACCTCAATGAAGATCCATGGGAAAGGCTCGAAAAAATCAAGGCAAGCATAGGCAACACCTCCAAATTAACCGCTCTTTCGCGCGGGCGAAACCTATTTGGGTATAACCCCTACCCCGACTCAGTGATTGAGGGTTTTAACCGCAACGCCGTGAAGTCGGGCATCGACATCATGCGCATTTTCGACGCCCTGAACGACACCAGTAATATGGTTTCGACCATCAAGTATGTGAAGGAAAACGGCGGCATTGCCGACTGCACAGTATGCTATACCGTCGACCCAAAATTCAGGAAAAGAGACCACCTGAAGGGACTGTTACAGGGAAGATTGCTTCCCGGTAAGGTTTTCACCATTGAATATTTCGTAAGAAAAGCCCAGGAACTGGAGAAAATGGGCGCTGACATGATTACCATCAAAGACATGGCCGGCCTCATCCCCCCCGTTAAGTCGGGGATCATAATTAAACTGATGAAGGAAGAAGTGGGCATTCCCATAAACTTCCACACCCACTCCACACCCGGCTACGGGTTGGCCTCTGTACTCACGGCCATCTTAAGTGATGTGGATATTGTTGACACCTGCATGCTCAACTTTGCTGGCGGCCCGGCAGGTCCATCCTTCGAAATCGTGCAGATTTTCTGCAATAAGTTGGGCATCGATACCGGCGTAAACCTGGAGGCGGTTGTTAAAATCAACAGGGAACTCAAAGAAATCCGTAAGGAACTGGCCGACTTTGACACCTACCAGATCTTTCCGCTCGATTTCGATATTACCAAAGACAAGCTTCCAAAAGAAATTGACGAACTCTTCGACAAGGCCATTGAACTGGCAAAAGAACGCAAGGAACGTGAGTTGCTGGTCACTACCCAAGCCATTGAGGAGTTTTTCAGATTTCCGCCGCCCAACGAAAACGTACGCACAGCTGAGATTCCTGGAGGGATGTACACCAATATGCTGGCACAGCTCAAGCAGCTCAAGCTTGAAAAGCTACTTCCCCGCGTGCTGGAGATCATTCCAACCGTTCGGCTGGCAGCAGGCTGCCCGCCACTTGTTACCCCAACCAGTCAGATCGTTGGCGTGCAGGCCGTTAACTGTATTATTGATGAAAACAACGGAAAACCATTCTATACAACAAACTCGGTGCAGTTTGTTAATTTGGTGAAAGGCCTTTACGGAAAGACACCCATCCCGGTTGAGCCCTCCTTCAGAAAGCAAATCACCGGCTCGCCGAAAGAAACACCTTACAACCCCAAAGATTACAAAAAACAGGACAACCCGGTGCTGGAAGAGTTTGGCGGTGTGCAACTGGCCCAGAACGAAAAGGAGGAACTGCTGCTTGAGCTGTTCCCCTCCGTAGCCACCACCTTCCTGTCGAACCGTATTGAACAGCGTCACATTGCTGAACTCAGGGCCATACAGGAAGAAAAGCGCCGCAAGTATGAAGCCGAGAAAGCCAAATATGACAACCTTACCCCTGAAGAAAAGGAAAAACGACTAGTGGAGGGTCTTTATAATTATAAATGGACCACCTTCAACGAGGATGATTCCCCCGAAGAAACAGAAGATTAATCCGCGATTCCATAAAAAAAACTGCCCCACGACCATTGCCAGGGGGCGGTTTTTTTATAACCAGATACCAGAGGCTGTTAGTAAGTGGCTTCCAGTTTAATCTTGAGGTTAATATTGTCGTTGATCAGGTTGTCGCCCAGGTTATCGAAGAAACGGCCTGAACCAAAGCGCACTTCGTATAGCGAACGGTCAAAGTCGAAATCGGCATACGCGTTGACCCCACCCTCAACATGGTTTACCAAAGCATTGAAAGCCAGGCTGTGGGTAATGTCCTTAATGGTAAGGTTGCCCGAAACCCTGTAGTTGGGTTCGCCTGCAACAGCACCATCGATTGCTTCAAACCTTACGATTTCAAAAGTAGCCTCTGGGTGAGTTGCTACGCTGAAAAAGTCATCAGATTCGAGATGACCTTTCAGGCGGGCATTCATGTCAGGGTCGGTAATATCAAGAACTATGATCTGGGTCATGTCAATTACCATTTCACCACCCCAGAGCTGGCCGTCGAAAACATAAACTACACCTTCTTTAACGGCAATGGTGCCATGATGTCCTGATCCGGTAATTTTCTGACCCATCCAGGCTACTTCACTGGCGTTAACGTCAACATAGGCGCGGGTTACTTCTTCAGGCACTTCACCGGCTTCCAGTCTTTCAATAATTTCGGCTTTCTTTTTGCTTCCGCCGCCGCACGATGCCATAACTATGGCTGCAATTGCAAATACTGCTAAAAATTTAATTCTTTTCATTTTCTATTTTTTTGGGTTAATGATTTTTTATTAATAAAATTTCAAAGCTTTTGAACCGGGAGCGCAATATATTGTTCAATGATTCAAAAAGAATATTGCACAGCCGACCAATTAATCTATGACTAACTAACGTCGTATTATAAATAATTGTTTAAACTGAAAAAACCAGGGCTAAAAAAGGTTATTTTTGAAAAGTGCTTTTTCGGTTCGGCACAAGATTGCTTCCCCAGTGAGAAAAGCCAGTTTGCACATAGAACCTAATGCCGTTTATGCCGAAACATATTAGCTTTAAGTCTTACCGTCCTTGTTTTTTAGAGTTGTTAACAAACTAACAATTTAGAAATTTACTACCTTTACCGTGTTAATTAACTCGCAATCAAAAAATGCATAAAACTTCAGACAAGGTCTTTAAACTTTGCCGGACTTTTATTATTTTCGCAAATTCATTTTCCGAAAAGTCTTTATAAATCAAACAGATATGCAAACGAAACTTCAGGAATTAACCGAAAGAATTTACCAGGAGGGTGTAAGCAAGGCCAACGAGGAAGCAGAACAGATTCTTGCCGACGCAAAGAAGCAGGCAGAGGAGCTCATTGGGAAGGCCCGCAAACAAGCCGACGACATTATGAAAAATGCTGAGAAGGAAGCCGAAACCCTTCACAAGAACTCGCTCAACGAGCTTCAACTGGCCGGGCGTCAGGCCATCTCCGACCTGAAGCAAAAAATTGCCGGCATGATTGAGGCGGGCACCGTTCAACCAGAAACCAAAGGCGCTTTCAAAGACATTGCTTTTACGCAGGACATTATCCAGACCATTGTAAAAAACTGGAATCCCAAAGAATCGGAAAATGTGGAACTGAGCTTGCTGCTTCCTTCCGGAAAGCAGAAAGAATTTGAGACTTTCTTTAAGGAAAAGGCCAAAAACTTGCTCGACAAAGGCCTTGAGGTAACTTACTCTGACCGGATGAAATCGGGCTTTAAAGTTGGGCCCAAGCAAGGCGGATATATGATTTCATTTGCCGACGAAGATTTCGAAAATTTCTTCCGGGCCTACCTTCGCCCCAAGCTTATTGATATGCTTTACGCAGAAAAGGAATAGTAAAAAGGCGGATGCCGCCTGAAACGAATCACCGAAACAAACCTAAACCTTTTGCAAGTGAAGCGAAATTATTACTACCTGGTAGCGGGCCTTCAGGACATAACCATCGACGTTCACAAGCTCCAATTTTCGCAACTGGCTTTCAGGGAAGAACTCAAAACAGAGGTACACCCTGATGATTTTATGCTGGTGGAACAGCTTTTTCTGCCGTTTGACAACGCCAACCTGCTCAATCTGCTGCAAAAAACCGGAAGGCCCTTCGACGAGAAAGGCAATTTCAGCCAGGAAAGGCTCGAGGACAACATCAAAGAGCCCCACGATCTGCCCGAATACATGAGGCAGTTCATTGTGGCCTTTAAGAGCAATGACCCTCTGATGCCCGACATGAGCCCCGAAAACGAGCTGACCACCCTGTTTTTTGATCAGATGCTAAGGATCGGTAACGATTTTCTGCGCAACTGGTTTGAATTTGAGCTGAACGTGCGCAACATTTTTACCGCCCTGCTCGCGCGCAAGTACGAGATACCCTACGAGCACCAAATCATTGGCACCGGCGAGGTGGCTAACATTATCCGCAAAAGCCACGCCCGCGACTTTGGCCTGGGAGCCGATATAGATTATCTGGATGAGCTGGCCAACCTGGTGAGAAACGACAACGTACAGGAACGTGAAAAAGCCATAGACGAGCTGCGATGGAAATACCTGGACGAAGCAATTTTCTTCGAATATTTCACCATTGAAAAAATACTGGCATTTACCATAAAGCTGGGCATGGCTGAGCGTTGGCTGGGCATCGACAAAGATCACGGCAACGAGATGTTCAAAAAACTGCTCAAAGAATTGCAATCAAGCTACGAATTACCCGAATCATTTACAGAAAAATAAACATATATGAATACAATCGGTAAGGTAACCGGAATTATTGCCAACCTGGTGATTGTTGAAACCGAGGGCACGGCTGCGCAAAACGAGATTTGCTTCATAAAACATGATAACACCCGCCTGATGGCCGAGGTGATAAAAATCATGGGCAAAAAAGTGTATACGCAGGTTTTTGAGAGCACCCGCGGGCTTAAGGTTGGAAGTGAGGTAGAGTTTATGGGGCATATGCTCGAAGTGACCCTTGGTCCCGGCCTGCTCTCAAAAAACTTTGACGGGCTGCAGAACGACCTCGACAAGATGGATGGTGTGTTCCTGAAAAGGGGCGAATATACGGAAGCCCTTGATGATGACAAAAAATTTGCTTTTGTTCCACTTGCAAAGGTGGGCGACAAGGTATCTGCCGGTGCCTGGCTGGGTGAGGTGAAAGAAAACTGGATGCCACACAAGATTATGGTACCCTTCAAAATGGAAGAGGAATACACCGTGAAAAGCGTGGCAGGGGAAGGCGAATACTTGATCAATGAAACCATGGCCGTGGTAACCGACAAGGAAGGCAAGGACATTGACATTACCATGACCCAGAAGTGGCCTGTGAAGGTAACCATCCGCGCTTATAAAAATAAACCCCGCCCATTCAAGATCCTTGAAACAGGTATCCGCGTAATGGACACCCTGAATCCCATTGCCGAGGGCGGAACCGGCTTTATCCCCGGCCCCTTTGGATCGGGCAAAACGGTGCTCCAGCACAACCTCTCCAAGAACGCCGAAGCCGACCTGGTAGTCATTGCCGCTTGCGGCGAACGCGCCAATGAGGTGGTGGAAATCTTCACCGAATTCCCTGAGCTCGAGGACCCCCGCACGGGCCGCAAGCTGATGGAACGTACCACCATTATTGCCAACACCTCTAATATGCCTGTGGCTGCCCGCGAAGCTTCCGTTTACACGGCTATGACCATTGCCGAGTACTATCGTGCCATGGGCCTGAAGGTGCTGCTGCTGGCCGACTCCACCTCGCGCTGGGCGCAGGCCCTCCGGGAAATGTCGAACCGTATGGAAGAATTGCCAGGCCCCGATGGCTTCCCTATGGACCTCCCGGCCATTATATCGAACTTCTATGCCAGGGCTGGCTTTGTATATCTTAACAATGGCGAAACTGGCTCCATTACCTTTATCGGAACCGTATCACCAGCTGGCGGTAACTTGAAGGAGCCCGTTACCGAATCGACAAAGAAGGCGGCCCGCTGCTTCTACGCCCTTTCGCAGGCCCGTGCCGACAGCAAGCGTTATCCCGCCATTGACCCTATCGACAGCTACTCAAAATATCTCGAATATCCTGAGATTACCGAATACCTCAATACCAAGGTAGCTCCACAGTGGACAGAGCACGTATTTGAAGCCAAAGACATTTTGTTGCGCGGCAAGGAAGCCCACGAACAAATCAATATTCTTGGTGATGATGGGGTACCCCTCGATTATCACCTGAAGTACTGGAAAGCTGAACTGATCGACTTTGTAATCCTACAGCAGGATGCCTTCGACAAGATCGATGCAGCCTCATCGCTTGCCCGCCAGCACTTTATGCTCGGCAAAGTGCTCGACATTTGCAACATGGAGTTCAAGTTCGATTCGTTCGAGCAGGTGAACCCCTATTTCAAGCGTGTAATCAACTCGCTTAAGCAGATGAACTATTCTGAATATGAGTCAGAGCAGTTTGAGAAAAACCATAAAGAACTTGAAACCATAATCCAGGAAAGGAAGACTGCATAATGGAAAAAGATACCAAAGCATTTCAGCGCGTATATACCAAGCTGTTTCAGCTAACCAAAGCCACCGTATCATTGTATGCCGATGGTATAGGAAATGAGGAGCTGGCCATTGTTAATGGCCGCCTGGCCCAGGTGGTAAAGATTATGGGCGATGTGGTGACCCTGCAGGTTTTTGCCGGCACCGAAGGCATTCCTACCAACGCCGAGGTTATTTTTACCGGCAAGGCGCCCACCCTGAAGGTGAGCGATGACCTGGCCGGTCGTTTCTTCAACGCCTACGGCGAACCATTGGATGGCAGCCAGATTATGGGCGAAGAGCGCGAGATTGGCGGGCCCAGCGTGAACCCCGTTCGACGCAAACAGCCATCCGAACTTATTGCCACCGGTATTGCCGGCATCGACCTTAACAATACACTGGTAACCGGCCAGAAGATCCCATTCTTTGCCGACCCCGACCAGCCCTTTAACCAGGTAATGGCCATGGTAGCTTTGCGTGCCCAGGCCGACAAGATCATACTGGGTGGTGTAGGCCTTTCAAACGACGACTACCTTTACTTTAAGCAAGTGTTCGACAATGCTGGTGCCCTCGACCGCATCGTGGGCTTTATCAATACCACGGAGGATCCCCCGGTAGAACGCCTGCTGGTGCCCGACATGGCCCTGACGGCCGCCGAATACTTTGCCGTTGAAAAACATGAGAAGGTGCTGGTGCTCTTAACCGACCTCACCTTATATGCCGACGCACTCAGTATCGTATCTAACCGTATGGACCAGATCCCCTCGAAAGATAGCATGCCTGGCTCGCTCTATTCTGACCTGGCACGTCTGTACGAAAAGGCCGTTCAGTTCCCCGATGGCGGGTCCATTACCATTGTGGCCGTAACAACCCTTTCGGGCGGCGACATTACCCACGCCATCCCCGACAACACCGGGTATATCACCGAAGGTCAGCTCTTCCTGCGTAAGGACAGCGACGTGGGCAAGGTAATTGTTGATCCCTTCCGCAGCCTCTCTCGTCTGAAGCAGCTGGTAATTGGCAAGAAGACGCGCGAAGACCACCCGCAGGTGATGAACGCTGCAGTAAGGCTTTATGCCGACGCCGCCAATGCCAAAACAAAGCTGGAAAACGGCTTCGACCTCACCGACTACGACGAGCGTACCCTCGAATTTGCAAAAGGCTATTCTGAAAAGTTGCTGGCCATCGACGTAAATATTGACATTGACACCATGCTCGAAACCGCTTACAACCTTTTCAACAAGCACTTCAGCCCGGCCGAGGTAGGTATCCGTCAGGAGTTTGTGGAGAAATACTGGAAAAAGAACTAAGGCATACCGTTCTTTTATTCGCAAAAAGAAAAACTGAACTATGGCCCTTAAATTTCAATATAACAAAACCGCCCTTCAGCATATAGACAAGCAGCTGAAAGTCAGGGAGCGTGCTTTGCCCACCCTGAAGAACAAGGAAGCTGCCCTTCGCATCGAGGTAAAAAAAGCCAAGACCACCGCTGACGAGTTTGAACAAAAGCTCAGCGAGCGGCTGCAGGCCTACCAGCGTGCCATTGAGTTGTGGGGCGAGTTCGATAATGACCTGGTTACCATCGATGATGTGGACCTGTCGATCAAGAAGATCGCAGGTGTGAAAACTCCCGTGCTCGAAGATGTGAAGTTTTCCGTGAAGGATTTCAGCATCTTTAATCGCCCGGGCTGGTACCTCGATGGCATCAGCATTGTAAAGGAACTGGCGCGCATTGCCATAGAGCGCGAGGTCTTCTTCCAGAAGATGCAGTTGCTCGACCATGCACGCCGCAAAACCACCCAAAAGGTTAACCTTTACGAAAAAGTACAGATTCCCGGTTTCCAGGAAGCCATACTTAAGATCAAGCGCTACCTGGAAGATGAGGAAAATCTATCGAAAGCAGCCCAGAAGATTGTAAAAATACGTATTCAGGAAATGGAGGCAAGCATATGATAGCACCCATGACAAAATATTCTTTCCTGGTTTATCACAGGGACTACCTGGTGTTTCTTGAAGAGATGCGTCAGCTTGGCGTGCTGCACCTTATTGAGCGCCAGAAGACCGTTTCTGATGAGATGCTGGAAAAGTACGACCTGATAAACAAGGTGAATGGGGTGGTGAAGTTTCTGGAGAGGCGTGAGGTGGAAAACCCCGCATCTGCTCAGGGGATTGATGGCAGGCAGGCCTACGAAGAAGTGGACGCGCTGCAGCTGGAGCTGGAAAATAAGCACCAGCAGCTCAGCACCCTGAAGAAGGAAATTTCATATGCCGCACCCTGGGGCGATTTTTCGCACGAAACCCTCAATAAATTGCGCGAGCAAGGCCTGCAGATTAAGTTCTATACCGTAACGGCCCGCAAATTCGAAGAACGCTGGCTGCAGCAATACCCCATGGCCCTGGTGGGCCAGCATGCCGGCCTGTATTACCTGGTGGTAATTAAACCTGAAGAAGACGAATTTGACCTCGAGATTGAGGAGATGCGCCCGCCAGAAAGGCCCATTTCAGAATTGAGTTTCTATGAAAAGAAACTACGTGAAGAAATCGAAGCCATACAGCACAAATTCAATCGGCACGCTTCAGAAAGCCTGGAGGCCATAAAGCTGTTTCTGCTGAAGCTCACGGAAGACCTGCACTTTGACGAGGCCCTTGAGTATACAGTAAAGGAAGCCGATGAAAAGGTGATGCTGCTCGAAGGCTGGGCTCCCATCGAAAAAAAGAAAGAGCTGGTTGATTTTCTTGAAAAAAAGAACATTCTTTTCATTGAAGAAAGAGCCACTCCTGAGGATAAGGCACCCATTCTGCTTAAGAACAAGAAGTTCTCAAAGAAGTTTGAGATGATTGGCGCGCTATATTCCCTGCCCAGGTACGGCGAGCTCGACCTTACCCCCTTCTTTGCGCCCTTCTACATGATTTTCTTTGGCTTTTGCCTGGGCGATGTGGGATATGGAGCCCTGATGGCCATCATCGCCATTGTTGCCAAGAAAAAGGTACCAAAAGAAATTAAGAAGGTGATGAGTCTGGTATTTTACTTGGGGCTTTCCACCATTCTTTTCGGGCTTATCGGGGGCACCCTTTTCGGGATAAAGCTTTACGACACCAACCTTCCAGTATACCGCACCCTGGCGCAGAGATTTGAAACACAGGGCACCGACATCGACCAGCTTTTGTTTTACCTTGCCCTGGCCTTTGGTGGTATTCAAATCATTTTCGGGATGTTCCTTAAGGCCATTAACGAGGTGAGGCAGTTTGGCTGGGGCTTTGCCCTGGGCACCATTGGCTGGATCACCCTGCTGGTGGGCGGTATTGCCCTGTATTCATTCAGCCAGCTTTCGGGCATCCCCATGGAGCAACTCAACAGTCCCCTTTATGTGCTACTGGGCATCAGCGGCCTGCTCATTCTGCCCCTCAACAACCTGGGGCGCAACGTCTTTATGAACGTGGGCGTCGGCCTATGGAACACCTACAATATGGTAACTGGCATACTGGGCGACCTGCTGTCGTACATTCGTTTGTTTGCACTCGGAATCTCCAGTGCCATCATGGGCTTTGTGTTCAACAGCCTGGCCGTTGAAATGAGCGGCAGCATACCCGTGCTCAATGTCATTATCATGGTCATTATACTGGTGATCGGACACAGCATCAACATTTTTATGTCGGGCCTGGGCGCCTTTGTGCACCCCCTGCGTCTGACCTTTGTTGAATTTTACAAGAATGCCGGCTTTTCCGGTGGAGGAAAAAAATACGAACCATTCAGAAAATTAACTTAACGTCTCACTAAACCTAACCTTGAAATTATGGAACCAATTATTCTTGCTTACATTGGTGTTGGATTGATGATCGGCCTGGCCGGTATTGGCAGTGCATTCGGAGTATCGATGGGCGGCAACGCTTCCATCGGAGCCATGAAAAAGAACGACGAATCTTTCGGTAACTACCTTATTCTTAGTGCACTTCCCGGAACCCAGGGTCTGTATGGCTTTATGGGATACTTCATACTTTCGCAATACTTGGTTGCTGACATTACCTGGGTAAACGCTGCAGCCATCTTTGGTGCCGGTCTGGCGCTGGGCTTCGTGGCATTGCTTTCGGCTATCCGCCAGGGACAAGTTTGCGCCAACGGCATCGCAGCAATAGGTTCGGGCTACAACGTTTTCGGCAACACCATGATCCTTGCCGTATTCCCCGAGCTCTACGCTATCATTGCCTTTGCCGCCACATTCCTTATTTCCGGCGCCCTGTAATAAGCATCGTAACAAAAACCAAAAGCCGCAACCCGAAATGGGTTGCGGCTTTTTTTTGAAGGCGGACTTAGGGTGTGGCTTTCACCAAGCCATCCAGAAAAAGATGATCCCATTGGCCAATGGGCTGGCCCTGGTAATAAAACAATATGGCATCGATCCAGGGCCCATCAAAACCAGGTTGAAGAAATGATTCGCGCAAAATAATGGAGGTATTCTGCCCGCCATAGCTTCCCTGGAAAAAATCGTACCAACTCCTATACTCTGGCGCAGTGCCAGGCCCTTCGTAATTTGAAGGCTCGGCCAGATTTAAATGCAAAACCAAGCCAGTTCCCTCAAGGCTGTCAAGCGAAAGAATTTTTATTTCCCGTCCATCGAAATAGTAAGCCGATAAGGAATCTGAAATAATCCGGATCTTTTCACCAATTTCAAGGTTTGCGGGAACGCTGATAAACCGGTCTGCCACCGGCACCATTCTCATGCTCTCCTCGCCCGGCATCAAAGTGTCTTTGCCTGCATACAATACAAATTGCTCCGGTTGTTCCTGGTCGTTTTTTCTGGTTTTACTCTCCTGAACACAGCCTGAAAGGAAAAGCAACACCATCAGGATCAGACTAAATGCATGAATAGAATTTTTCATTTTGCGATATTATTTATGCTATACAAAGGTATTACAGGTTTTGCTTCTTTTTAAGTTAAACCAATGATTTAAATTTTAGTATATTTTATTTCGTTCTATTTTTATTTATCGTATATTTAAATATGATTATCTGTCATATGTTAATATTTAGTGCTGCTCTGCAATGAAAATGGATATTTGAAAGTTTACACCCATGATGGTACAAACGAGTGTGAAATTGGTCACATTTACATTCTGACGCCAGCGGATTTACCATGGATTTAATGGCATTATTTCGCCGGCTCCGATCAAAAGAATCTTTTTTCATGAAAACAATGATGGTGATGACATTGGTGTAAAACATTTTTATTTTGGATCCAAGCCTGAATAGGTTCATCTGCCTTTTCACAGCAAAAGATTAAAAAAGGGCTGCCTCGGTTTGAGGCAGCCCTTTTTAAAATCTAATTATAAGGAAACCCTGATTTGAAAAAATCCCATAACTAAACGTCATTGAATTCAAACATTATGTCATCTTGCCTGATATGAACTTTTCTACAGTGGCTTAGATGCTCAAAACGATAGGGAGCATTGGCATCGAAAACTTTTTTGCCATGTGGCTTAAATTTTCCGCTGCACTCAATCTCTCCGTTCGAGTTGTATCGAATAATAACATAAGAACCATTCTCCGAAACTATTGAAAACCATGACCCAGCGCCTTCACCACTCAGCCATTGAGCATTTGAAGGAATGCCAGGATGCTTGTCGGGAGCGGGAATTGTTGTTTTCAGCCATTTTGGTTTTTTAACCGGTTTAGGGCAATAATTGGGAGTGGCGAGTAACTTGGCAATGGCTGTTCTATTCGGCAATGCTTTCACATTACTCATTGGTGTTGGTGTAAAGGGTAAAAGGAATTTTATTTTCTGAGCACTCCAAAACTTGGGTTTACCAGCCAATATTACCGTTTGAACAAAACGAGAGCAATTGCTCCCACCAAAAACAAAAGGCCCATAAGGGATCGGACTCCTTTGTTGCATCTCCAAGGACTTTTCAATGGCTATATGAAAATCCAACGGTATAAAAGAGGCATGAATGGTGCCATCACCATGGCATTCGGGGTTTTGTTGCAACTCTAACAGAATGTCTGAAAAATTCAGGATTTTTGTACCGTCTTCAGAAATCACAGCTTTGGTTTTAACAGCCAACCCCGGATCGGTTGCAGCGCTTCTTACCCTGCCAAATTGAAATGGCGCATGGTATCTGCCAAAATCAAAGTAATAGCAATGACCGCTGACAGATTCGACGAGCACCAGTGCAGCATGACCTGCACGATAATAATAATGTTTGCTGATCCCAACACGCAGCATAATCGGATCGTACCACGACCCAGCTTGTTTACAATAGGTCTCGGGCCATGCAATGGCAATGGCTATTCCAGTTCTTTTAGTTTTCATTGATCGCTACCAATACTTCTTTTTCCTCTAATTGGAAAGCTGTTTCTAAAAAATGGATAAAAAACCGGTCAATGTTTTTAGCTTCCAGGTCGGCATTTGCAGTTACCAAGCGTATGGCCAGCTGGCCATTATGATAACCGTAATTCACAATGGTTTTGCCTTTCTTCCGAATGGTTTCCCTGATTTTCAGATTAAAGGCATTGATATCTGTTTCTGATTCTGGTTTATACCTGAAGCAAACCGTAAATGATTGTCTTGGAGCCACAAGCTCGAAGCGTGGATGCTGACAAACAAATTGTTCGGCATAGCCTGCCATATCCATTAAATTGTCAATTCTTTTGTGGTAGCCTTCCAGCCCAAAGTATTTCCAGGCAAACCAAAGCTTTACCGCATCTACCCGTCGTCCGCACTGGATCGACTTTTTCCCTAAATCTTCAATTTCATCAATATTATGAAAAATATAATCGGTGTTAATATCGGTAATGTTTCGTTGAAGCATGCCCCTCTTTTTAACCAGCAGCACCGAACAGATCAGTGGAATATTCATAAGCTTATGCGGGTTCCATGCAAAAGAATCGGTTTTTTCGATTCCTTTAATAAGATGCCTGTATTTTTCGCTAAGGATCACCGAACCGCCAAAAGAGCCATCAGCATGCAGCCATATTCCAAAGCGCTCGCATATCCCAGCCATTTCGTCAATGGGGTCGTAAGCGCCGAGCAAGGTGGTAGCGCAGGTGGCTGAAGCAAAAAATGGCTGTTCGCCCCTTTCCAGGGAAGATTGAATGGCCTTTTCAAGTTCAGCAGGGATAAGGCGGCCATTGCTATCGGCCTTTACCTTGATCACATTGCGGGCGCCTATTCCCAGCACGTTGGCAGCAGTTTCGAACGAATAGTGGGCCTGCTCATTGACAAAAGCAGTAAGTTTCTGGCTGCGGTCGTACCCTTCAAAGCGGCTTTCGGGCAAAGCCCGGTTGCGTGCAGAAAACATGGCCACCAGGTTGGCATTGCTTCCACCGCTTACAAAAATACCATCACCCTCAGCATAGCCGGTATAACTGTTCATCAGCTTTATCATTTCATTTTCAATCATGGTGGCAACCGGGGCAACCTCATAGGTGTACATGGAGGTATTGGCCAGAGAGGTGAGCACATCACCAATAAATGCCGGAAGGTTGAAACCTGAATAGAGTTGATTCAGAAACTGCTTGTTACCCGTACGAACAGAATAATCGAGGTATTGATTGATCATGTCAAGAAACTCAAATTCTGACACACCCTGTTCATTTACTTTAAAGTTAATGAGCTTGCTCAGCTCATGTGGTTCCTTAAACTGAACCACCGGGTTATGGTCATTAAGATTGTTTTCCAGGTAGGTCTTAATGGTTTCATACGTTTTGTCAAGAATGGTTTCCTGGTTCATCTTTTGCTTCTTATACTCGTTTTTGACTTTTTGAAACTGGTAAAATCACCTAATTCTTTGGTTTCTTTAATTCAGGCTGGACAATGCTTCCATAATTTCCTGAACACTTGCCCGCTTCTTATAATCCGGATCAAAATGTCTCCAGGCAATTTTTCCATCTTGTCCTATCACATAGGTGGCAGGAACCGGCAATTGCTGAGAGTCATTTGAGTGGGCGTTTTTCATGTTTGCCCTCAGAATGGTATTATACATCATTCTGTCCATTGAACCGGGCCTGAATGTTACATCGAAAGCATCAGAAATACGGTATCCTTCATCGTACAATAATGAAAACCTTGAACCGGTTTTTTCGGCTGTTTTTTGCAGGTTATCAGGTTTTTCGGGCGAAACGGCCACCACTCTGGCGCCAGCCTGCTGAATTACCTCAAGCGAATCCTGTAACTCATTTAAATGCCTGTTACAAACCGGGCACCAATGGCCGCGGTAAAAAACAACCACCACCGGACCCTCCCTAAGGGCATCTTCCAGTTTAAACTGATTTCCCTGGCTGTCTGTTGCCAATAAATTCGGAGCTTTCTCTCCTACCCTTAGACCTTGCGCCTGACTGGCGCTGCGATATGGTTGTGCCATAGTTAAATGGGTTGCTAAAATTGATATGACCAAAACCAAGCTTTTCAGAAATCTTGTCTTTCTCATGTCAGTAATTTTTTTGATAGTTAAAAAGCCTTACATTCCCTTTAGTCGTTAAGCCAAATAAAACCTTACAAATTTTTATACGATTCTTGTTTTTTATTGACTTATTTGATGTTCAATTTTAAGATAATGCTCAAAAGCTTGCACCAACTCCCCCCTTCCAATTATTCCTTTGTGATCAAATAGTATTTGCCCCTGTCGGTAAAGGACCAAGTAAGGCACAGAAGCAAGGCGAATGTCCTTCATTAGTCGTTTACTGGCATCCGCATTAATTTTAACCACCTGGATCCGTTCGTGATACTCCACTTTCAGGCTATCAATCATAGGCATCATTTGCCTGCAAGGGCCACACCATGGTGCATAAAAATCGATGAAAACCAGCGAGTCTGATTGAATAAGTTCCTGAAACTGTGCGATTTCGAATTTGTCTTCTGTTTCGGGACTGGCATTGGGGTCAACAACTACGGGCAACTCGGCCAACTCCCATTCCATTATTCCATGCTGCAGGTTATAAACTTGTGTATAACCATTGTTTATCAGGTATTCGGCTGCTTTTTCACTGCGATAGCCGGTGTTGCAATACACGTATATTGGCTGGTCTTTTGGCAGCAGCAGTAGCCGGCGGCGAAAGTCAAATGAGTAAAAATTCAATTGCCCAGAGTTTCCAATATGACCGTTGCGATACTCACGTTCGGTTCGTACATCAAGCAACACTCCATTATCTTTTGAAACAAGGCTGTTAAACTCATAGGAGCTAACTTGAAAAAAAATAGTTTTTTTCTGCGCAAATGAGTGAATGTAAAAAAACACAAGAAAGGTGAAAAAGAATAAACGACTCATTTAACTTGGATAATGTTTGTTAAATGAGTCGTAAAAAATGAGAAACCTGACAATAAAAGAAAATAAATTTGGAATTTCCAGCATTGAAGTTAACCAAATCAAAATCAAAGGCTTAGAACTTTTGCCCCGCTTTTCAGGTAATCTGTAAGAGGTTTTCCCATCCCCTGTACATCAAATCCCATGGCTTTCAATTCTTCGGTAACTTCATACATATTGGCACAAACAATGCATGCCCTGATTTCCACTCCGTCTTGCTGCATGGCCTTCAGTTTTTCCTGTATTTTGATGTTCTCGGCAACCATTTTGGCCGATGGACCCCAGATGATAAGGGTTACCTCATCGAACCAGCCAGCGGTTTTGGATGCATGAGCATACATTAAAACCATACGCTCGGCAGTGTAGGGGTCGTCGCTGGTCCATACTATGACCAGATGATCGTGGTTTGCATCACCTGTTGAACTTTGTGCCTTAATATTCAAGGAAAGGCATATGAATACAAACAACAAAGGAATAATCATTTTCATTTTCATATTGCTAATTTTTTGTGTTTCAATGAATTTGTAAGTTACCATTTTTTTTGCCTTTCTCAGGGTTCAAAAAGCTCCAGATTTGGATAAAATGCCGCGAAAGCGAACCAGTAACCCATCATTTGTGTTACGCCCGGGAGTGATTGTCCCTGACGAGGACCTGATACAGCCCTTCCAAAAACATCCCAATGATTTCCTTCATTGTCCTGCATGATCACGGGCAATTGATCCTGTATGGGTGAAAATTCGAGTGTTGTGCCATCCAGCACCCTTCTGTATGCTACCATCAGGTTCAAATCACGGCTTCCAGCTACCACCAACTCATCATTTACAATTGAGAGGTTCTCATCAAACAAATCAAAAGTATAGGTTATAAGCCTGTCACCAAAAAATACGGCCAGTACCCTTTCTTTGGGATGCAAACGATCATCGGTATGATTAACAGGAAAAATGAGGTGCGTGCCAGATCTATAGCTTCCATAAGGATAATGTCCGTAGTTTCGGTTAAATCCAGTATTCGTTGACAATATTTGTGAATTTGGGTACATCTGCCTCCAGGTCTTCCAGGTGGTTTCAATTAAGCTGTAAGAATTGGGCTGGGTTTCAATCATTTCGCCGTTAATAGAACGCATCATCAATTGCGACCAGTTGCTGTCGGTAAGCCTGTCGTAAGGAATGATGTTTGAATTGTACAAAAGCCCCGAAACGCCAAAAGTGGTTTTGGTATCATTCACCATCCTGTCCCAGCCAATTCCTGTTCCAGTCAGCGGGCAGTAAATTATTGCAATAGAATGGTTTTGTGTATCGTCATTCACAATCTCGTGCCAATTCAGGATCGGATGGGAATAAGCACGGATATCCTCTCCATCGGCAAAGCCAAGGATAAGGTCGTTGTCGGTTAAGAATTGTACTTCAGCCACATTGACAAATTGCGGGTTGTCAATTGCTGGGATTCCGTCTTTTCCAGGGCCACCGTCAAGTACTTCGTCCTGGGGAACCAGCCATTGACTGGAACTTATGCTTGGGTTATTGTTCATTTTGTCATCCTGGCAGCTACTTATATAAAGCAAAAAAGCCAAGGAGGATATAATTAAAGTTTTCATAATGGTCGGTTTTAATTTAAGATTAATGATTCATTTTGCAAAGGCAAATTGTACGAAAGCGATAAGGTTATCCGGTAACTGGTGGTCAGTTGGGTTCCGTTGAGTTGCCTGTACAATGGGATATCGCCTGAAAGGCGGAAAGACAGGTTGTTGAGGAAATGAATATTGACGCCCGGTGTGAAATATACCCATTGCCCCCCTGAACCCGGAAAGGCACTCCCATCAATAAAGTCCTCGGCCTGATTGCGGTATCTGACCCAAGCAAAAATATCCAGGGGCCAATGCAGGTAAGCGGAATAGTTGCCACCCAGATTAAACTGAAATTCATTGCCAAATCGGTAAATCTGGGTTTGGTTGTAATTTTCATTCTCACCAGTAATCCGCATGGTTGCAACCCCCATTAAGCTAAGGTTGGGGTGGTAAATATTCCGTTTCTGAAAAAAACTCCAGAACAAACCATCCCATGAGCCAGAGCCAGGTTGCATATCAGCTGGCAGGGCCAGGCCCAGGTTGTTAGCAAATGTAGTTCTTCCTGTTGGAAACTTAGGCCCGGCACCCACTACTCCTTCCCAATTTGATATCTTTTCAGGATTTAAAACACGAATCTTGAAAAGCATGGCCACATCGCCCAATCCTTGGGTAGCTGTAAGGTCCCTGGCGCCAGCGTAGGCGTTTATGTCGCGTTCCTGGCGTATAAGCGGAAATACCCCTGCAATAGAAAAGCGAGACGTTAACCCGTAGTTAATTTCAAGGATAGAAGAATGGGTCGTCCTGCTCCGGGTATCATCGGGCAAGCGTCTTGAACCATCCATTAGGTCGTTAATGGCGTTGTAATCATAAGTTACCAGAAGCTGAATGGATTTGCGCTCGGCAGTACCCAAACCCAGGCTACCCCCCAAGGGAACTCCCCCCGAGCAACAGGCCTGAGAAAAAACACTTATAGGTACAAACCCTAAAGCAAAGGCAAATACTATTGAAAGCCAGAATTGGACATGCACCTGAAGTAATGTATTCCTTTTCTTGCCGCATATAGAGGTCCATTCAATTGTTCCCATTTCCAGACTTTTCTTTTTCAAGAATTTAAGTAATAATTTGTTTTACGAATGAATGGTCGGGATAAAATAGAAATCCTGACAAAATTTTCACTAATCGTAGAAGCCGTTTGCCTGTCCGACCTAAGCAGACAAAGCCGTATGACATATCGGTGGTGAGATGCCATAGAAAACAAACAGCTTAAATGAATTTTATCTTCGGGAGCAGCGGATATTTTATGGTTGCCCGTAAATTTCACTTTAAGGATGAAAAGCAAACCATGCAAAGGCAAAATGATTGCCGTTATTTTTACCGTTTAAAAGGTTGTTTTCACCCCTTGCAAAACGCTTGCTGCCAGGAGGATTGTCCCGATGACACGATTAATATTTTTTTCAAAAAACCGTGAACGAGACAGTATCTTATTACTGAAATATAAGTACCCAAATAAAGTTGTGATCTTACCCAACCAGAGGCCTAAAGCAAAGGCCATTATTGATGGTACATTGAAGGCAACCAGATTTCTTGAATGGATAAAAACCAAGGCAATGATCCAATAAAAAAACACCTGAACACTAAGCAAATTCAACAGGGCACCATAAAAGAAACCGTGGTTTTGGTTATTTACTTCAACCTTTAATCCGGGTTTCTTCGAAAAGAAATAAAAGCCTGCAGCAAGGAGAATTACAACAACCAATGCATTAACCCACCTGTTGTCTTCAGTAAGACCAAAAACGGCACCGCCGGCCAGAATGGCAAAAAAACCGTAAAGCACTTCAATAATAGCCGCCCCATGCATCACATTAACAGCATACCTTTTATGGCCAAGAAGAGCTAATCTTACCACATTAAGGTTAACCAGCCCGAATGGCAATGCACCAATTATTGCAGCTATAAAGCCAATAAAAACAGGATTAATTATCTGGGAAAACAGGTCAGTCATTTGTTATACGATTTTTAAATCTTAATCTATCGCTTCCTTTTCAGGAAAAAAGATTTGGTAAGATTTTCATAGTCAATCATGGCAGCAAAATCAAAGGCAGAGAAATCTTCTTCCTGCTTAACGAACCGCTTACAAATGTCAAGATAAGCTTCTCCTGAAGTATAATAGAGCTTTTTATCCTCGAGGGCAAAAACCCTTGCCCTTCCTTCTTTAAAGGCGACACCTGTATCTGAGCCGTAAACATGCATTGTAATGATATTTAACCCGCCCCCATTTCCCATCATGTGGGTAAGTTCTCCTTTGAGCATACTGATCTGCCCTGCTTCAAAAACATCGCATTTACTCAATCGAAGTTGGCCATCTTGAAACGCATAGGTTCGATGAGTGGTTTTGCCAAAGAAGCAGACACAACCCCACTGAACCAGTCCATGATCGTGAATGGCTGTGAAATCGCCGGGCCGCCACGACATTAATAGAATCTTGTACCGGTCGTTACCGAAAAGTTGTTGGCGTCCATAACTCTCACTATCAGGGTGCTGAAAACAATTAAAGGGCAGCAAATCTTCTTCTTTCAGGCCAGCAGATTTAATGATCTCCGTAAGGATAGTATTATCAATAACTTCAGTGTTATTAAGTGCATCGATAATGAAATTAACCGAACGAGGCAATGTCCTAGTCATGAAAAAAATGGTTTTTCTGTTTAAGGACTAAGGGCTTCAACAATGTAATTACCTGTTGTCAGCGCAATTCCTTTAATTTCAACCTTTGAGACTTTTGGAAACAAGAAAGAACCTCCATCTATTTGGACAAAAATCCTTTCAACCACCATTTCTGCCTTGGGTCTAAGAGCAACAGCCCTGAATCGGCCATTGGCACCTTTTGAAACCTCAAAAAGCTGATCATGGGCAACAATCCTGAAAATGGCCTTTTCTTGCTCTGCATGAACAAACTCAAGTCCATAGGCAAACTTATTCTGCATTCTGGTTAACGGCTCTCTTTGGCCATTATCTTCATGTTTGATCCAAAAAACTTTAACAGGCTGGAGCATATCCAAGTGCCCCGATTTATCAAGATTAACAAAATAATGAACTTCATTCCTGTCCACATTTCGGTTAATTAAAAACAATAAGTGGTCTCCGGCCGGATGAATTGCCAGAGATGGTGCAACAAGAACAAAAATGAGCAATAAAGCAGGAAGTAAATTTTTGTCCATTTCAATTTAACTTTTAAAAAAAGAAATGGGCGTTATGCCAGACAAGGCACAACACCCATTTAATTATTATTGTTTTTGATATTCACCAACAAAGGTCACTTCTACAGTCTTGGCAATATTGCTTGCCGGCTTGCCTCTTACAAACTCAACTCCGTAATCAGCAAGGGTAAGGTTAAATTTACTGTTAATCTCAAATGAATTTCCGTTAACGGTAATGGTTCCGTTTTCACGTATAGGCTTAGTCACCCCTTTAATGGTCATTTCGCCTTCAACCTGTGCGTTGTAAGTGCCGTTGGCCGAGAAATCTACCTGATCAAGATTTGCAATCTTGCCAACAAACCGGGCATTTGGAAATTGTTTAGTGTCCAGGAAGTCAGAATTATTAAAGTGCCTTTGCATGAGGGCTTTGGGAAATTCAAATCCCTGCATGGGCACGGTAAACACCACATTTCCATTGGAAGTGTTAATGGTACTGGTACTTGTGTAGTTATTCGCTTCGATATCTTCTGCAGGTGTGGTGGAGAAGAATTTAATGTGTGACTTGCTGCTTACCAGCCGATCACCTGCCTGGCTAAAGGCAGTCATTGAAAAAACAATGGTTATTAATGCGGTTAAAAGGATTTTTGTGGTTTTCATTTTTCTAATCATTTAGGTATTAAAATTATGGCTTACAAAACAACGTCGCTTTTTTCGATTACGGCGTTGAGATGCATTTCCAGGTCAGGATCGTAAAACACGCCTGAGCGGATCACACCTTTTATGGTTACTGTTTGCCCAATATTCAGGGCCGTTGCATTAGGGTTGGTTTCGTGCATAAAGGTGCAACTCACGCCGGCCACCTGACCGGGTTCTTTAAGCAGAACCACTTTTTGGCCATTATAATCTTCGGTAATACTGGCCACAGTGCCCGTAACTTCAATAATCTTAGAATTGCCATCTTCAGAAAGATATTTCTGATTGGCCTGGTCAAAGTCATTCAGGTATTCTGCCACAAGTTCCGAGCTGGTGAGGGTATAATCAGTGGGTGATTTTTGAACATCGCGGTGTGGCATGAAGAACATGTACAAACCGACCCCGCCACCGATAAGCAATCCGGCAACTGCCAGTATCGCCACAATTTTAAGTAATTTCTTCATTTTCATGACTTTTGGGCTTAAAGAATCAACACATTGTATCCATCGGCAAAAAGGTTACGCAAACTTGGATGGTCCTTGTAATCGTCCAAAAGGGTTACGCCGGCTTTTTCGACCTGCGACTTCACACCAAAGGACTGGGCACAGAATTTACATACTCCGGTAATTTTCCCTTTCAGGGCTTTATACATGCCATGCATTTTATGTCTTTCGTCCTCAAGGACGCCAACCCACTTGCTTCCGGCGCCTTCAAAAATGATTTTCAGGTCGTCGCCATGCTCTATAGCTTCATTGGCCAGAACAAAAGCATTTGACACTTTTCCAAGGGCTTCCATGCCTTCGGTGTCAGAAAAAATAACGATTGCAATTTTTGTCATAATGTTAAATTAATATTTGAATTTTCAGTGAATTTTAATTTCTAACAAAACAGACGTCGGTTTTTGGCCTTCCTTACAAAAAGAGAAAATTTTTTATAAACCCTGAAGTTTTATGAGCTTAAAACAGCATGCTTGAGCCAACATATAAGCCCCTGGTTCCGGTTTGATGGTTTGTTGAGAAGCCATAGTTAACGGTAATGGCGTTTTTTTTATTGAAGACAATGTAGAACCCAGGCCCGAAGGTTAGCTGTGGCATTTGCCTGGCTTCCCTGAAATGGACAGCAAGCATAGGGTCGGGAATAGAGGAAAGCTCCAGATCAAAGCGTTGTGAAATAAGCGCAGTGTCAAAAAAAACCGCCAGACTGGCAAAGAATTCCTGTCCGAGCAAGTCAAACTGAATCATTCGAACTTTGGTCTCAAAGTTTCCCACCAAAAAACCATCCGACACGATTCGGTTTCGCAGTGCCCCGCGTAAATTAAAGGCCCCTCCCAACCCATCGTGGCTCAAACGGCTGTCAACAAATGTTGGCAAAAAGTAAAAAGGAATATTACCCCATAGCTTTTGCTGGCTGCTTAGCCGGTAAGAGACTGTTAGTTTTTCTTCCCAAAAGCTTGTATGCTGGCGATAAGTCAGGATGAATTTTGAAAAAGTCGCTGAACTTACAAATCCCGGAGAAACAACCACCATGGCTTCAAACCATTTACCATCGGTGCAGTAGCAGTAATCATTGCGCGTGTCGTAAACCAGTCCTAGTGCCAAAAGGCTGATTGTGCCACCCTTACTTTCAGAAGGTTGAATAAGCCCCCATTGTTTGTAATACTCCAGTAAACTTCCCGTTTGGCTTGGGGCATTGTTGACAATATCTGAAGATTTTTCGGGAATAATAAACCTGTTAACAGAAAGTCCAGTCAAAAACCGCAGGTTTTTACCAGAAAGGTAATGCTGTGCATCAAAACGTAAGCGAACAAA
>Ga0209498_1000014_pt1 | contig 98539 bp, 164 predicted proteins | sample WalLakDeSediment_FD_184131 | JGI IMG/M metagenome (GOLD analysis project Ga0209498, IMG submission 184131) | Lake sediment microbial communities from Walker lake, Nevada to study Microbial Dark Matter (Phase II) - Walker Lake 11/02/13 Deep... | ecosystem: Environmental > Aquatic > Freshwater >... | reverse complement strand
GCTTATTCAGCCACGCCTTCTTCTCTTTGCGATTTCCGTATGGCATTTCAGGATATTTCTTCACCTTTCCCATTTAGTTGCTCCTTTCATTTCATTTTCACTGACCTTCGGCTTAAACCTCAGAAATGACACTCCATTGATACATAGCCACATACGACCATCCTTACCGACACGTAGACCAATATCACCTTCAACTATGTGTGTTGCGTCAAGTGGACTAGTAAGGTGATATCCTATGTTCTCGATAAGGATAGATCCCTTCGAGTGAGTTTCAGGGTACTCTTTCAATGTAGTGTCCTTTCATTCAGCGTTTTCTAATTCAGTCAGCTTCTTCTTAAGTTCAGTTAGCGGTTCCAGACCGAATGCTTCTCTCTCGTCGTTGACTTCTTCTAGAGACATCTGCTCATCGATAGTCTTATACGAGAAACCACATTCAAGACAAATTCCACCAACTTGGTCATGAGGTCTATTCTCACTCCATATTTCAAGTGAGTCCTTAGACCCGCATTCTGTACAATCTTCTGATGACATCCATCCTGACATAGTAGTTTAACCTCCTTTCACATATTCAGTAGCGTAATCACTTTACGCCGTCTGGATAGAAAGTACTCAGTACTCTACTCCTAGCTTCCCGGAACTGCATATAGACTCTCTCAGCGATTCTTCTCGCTTCCGGACATGCAGCGCTCAGTGATACCGCTGGTACTTCCTTAGTACCAATACCCTCCACAGAACCACCAGGTTGAAATGGGAACATGTAGCACATGAATGGACGATCACTGTATATGGTGCACCTGCTATCTTCCAAGAACGGACACGGCATTGGTATGTGTGCGAACCCGCCTTCTACATTGAAGTCATGATGCCCAAATTTCCTCTTGATCATCTCGTATTCTTTCAGCGTTATCGCTGTCGGATGATTACCAGGATTGTACTTACAGCACCTAGCATCGCATCCATTACAATCGATCTGAGAGTTGATCAGTGATAGTGTCTCAACTAGATCACCGGCACCGTGCAGTAGTATAGGTAATGTGATGGCAGCTTCTTCACGTACCGATTTCAGTATCATGTCCCTGATTTGATCTATGAACTCCTTTTCTGGGAGTTCCCAGTCGATAGATGATTCCAAGAGTCTGTTCTTGTCTGTTCTATCCTTGTCTGTTCTATCTTTGTCTGCACCTTGTTTGCTCATGATATTTGCCTCCTATATTATTCACTCAATTGTGTGTAATCTTGCTCTACAATCTTTCTCCACGCAGTATCTCTGCAGCTTTTCTGCGAGTATCTGCAACTTCCTTGCGGCACTCAGGACAGATGAACTTGGTTTCTACAAGCTCTTCGTCAGGATCCTCGATAACCATGATTTCGTTGATGTCATCGTAGTCCGGACTGTTCTTCTCGTCATCGCTTCTTGTGAGTCGAACAGTGCTACCGTACTCCTCATTTGTCAACTCTATCAGGTGCTCGAGTTGATGCGTACAGTGTCTACACTCAGCCATCGTAACCTCCTTTCTCTGCTACTGTATACTACATTATATTATAGTACGGTACACTACGCTCCGAGTATTATGAAGTGTCCGTTACCGTCACGGTGAAACTGCAAAGTGATATTTCGTTCTGAAGACACTGTTCTGATAACTTCTGTCTGTATATCAGCAACACTCACACGTGGTAACTGTATCGTGTATGTCCTGTAAACACAGTCATCAGAAGCATATGTGTCTACCTTGAACGCGATAGCATCATTATTCTCTAGAAACGTCTTAAGACGTTCTATTGCCTCACCAACAGTAGTTGGTTCCCACTTATAGCCAAGATCTTTTCTGAGTTCAGGTAGGTCTCGATATAACAGATTCTTTTTGTCTACGGTATCCAAGTTACTCACCTCCGTTTATTCTATCTTTTGCACAGTTTGCTTATCTCCCTCACGTATGTCGCTATCGAATATGACACAGTAAGGCATTCCTCCCGGTAAAATTCTCCACATATCCCGTTGGAGTACGTATTCGACTCTATTGATACCGATGCCGAGTACGAAAAGTTGTTCCATTACTCGGTGAAGATCAGTCCATTGGTTGCCGTGTTTGTCCATACAAGCATTAAGAAATGACCAACCACCACCAGTATTTTCATGGAACTGTTCTGGAAGTTCGTTCAACATCTCAACGATTTCATGTTTGTGGTTCTCTAGACGATCGGGATGAAATCCGAAATTACTGAAGATACCTTCTACCCTAACAAGATTGCTGGTATCTTCACCATCTTTGAATAGGCAATCCATGAAGATTGCGGATACCCTTTCTGAATTAAGGATACTTTTGTTCATTGTTGACCTCCTTTCTATCTACTTCTGTTTGGTGTGTTTATCATCACCGGTTTCAGCTACGCATCCTTGGTTTCAGCCATGCTCCACTTATCTTCTGCGTTTCTGATTATACCGCGTGTCTCAAGAACTTCCCATGCAGCTTCGACTAGAGCGCGTAATTCCTCTACTGGCATGATAACCATCTTGCGTGATGCAACGCCTACAAGATGCTGCATTCTGCAATCCTCAGCTTCTCTCAAAGCTATGCTTGCACACGCAACAGCCACATTTAGAGTCTGACTATCAGCTTTCAACATTATGATTCCTCCTTTCAGCTTTCTCTTCAGGTTCTATTGTCTATCATCATCCTGTTTGTATTCAGGTATATTCACTAAGCTGATTTCTTCCCTCCTCGCAGCTTCCTTGAGGTAATGCAGTGTAGTAGTGGCTATAGCAAGATCTCTTGCATCTTGAAACATCCATCTTGCATGGAGTCCAGTAGGAGTATGTCGAGGTTCACGCCACTCTTTTATTCTATCATCAAGTGCATTGAGACTGTGTCTAACAGCAATAGTCGCTGTCTTGATGAGCTCATGATAATCAAGCTTGGCAGTGTTGGCACATAGATCGTACTTGGTGTCGTCCATCATGTTAGCCAGTATTCTCCTTTCTCTTTACTCTTCTCATAGCTCCCTTTTCACGATATCTGCAGTTGTTGTCATACACGCAATCTCTACATTTTCCGAGTTTCATAAGAGATTTGATTAGATTGCACCATATGAGTCTGCTATCATCTGTACCTGATTGAGACATCGTGTGTCCTTTCTATCCTCTCTAATTCCATCCTCTCAAATTCTATCCTCTCAGATTCTATCCTCTCTAATTCTATCCCTTCCCATCTGAGGACTAAGACCCTCACTACCATGCTTCATGCTATCACATCTTCCACTGCCACGTTATACTTCTAACTACTGTGCCTCTGCAATAGTTGAAGCATGGTGTGTGAAGACCTTAATCAGCCCTGAGCAGACTCACAGTGTTTCTTACACCACTCTACGAAATCGGGCATGCCCTCGAAATCCCCGTAGACTTCAATTCCGTTGTCAGTCTGACGGATAGTGATTTGTCTGGTGACGCCATCATCGCATTCTATAGCAAAGTTCAGCTTGGGTCTGTCAGTTCCGTTCGAAATGCTGTCCAGGTAATCATAGCATCCATGAGACAGCTCTTGGAATATCTTCCCACCACACGACTGAATTTCCCTTACCTTAGCCATCTGAACCTCCTTTATCCGTGTTTACACACAGACTATGCTGTCTTTGTCGGCTTGAACTTGCTTCTGCCCAGAGGTATCTCGAGATAGTTCGGACTGAGCTCGACAAGTAACCTAGGATGTACTACCGGACCACTTCCACTGATTGCATCCATTGCCCTGTTGATGATGTCTTCGATGTGGTCAACTGACACGGTATGCTCGAAGTGTAATTCAAGAACTACTTTCATTGGGTTTGCCTCCTTTCTCTAAGATTCATGTTTACAGGTCAAGATACCACTATATCTTCTCTGCCATCGACCTTCAGTCTACGAACATGGTGGCCACACTCATTGCAATATTCCTGCACACCAGTTACTAGGAACAGCGCAATCTTACAAGAGGTAGTAGTCTTAGAGCAGTCACCGCTCCCACACCTCTCACAAGTTATAGAGTAAGTTCGCGAAATAGTTCCGGATATAGTCATCGCGTTATCTAACCTCCTAGACATTCAACCTTACCGGTCTCATCAACACCAGTTCATCAAGGTCTTCCTGAGTCAGTGCTCCGAGGTTCTTCATCTCAGCATACCTTATCCACCACGATTCGAGTACCTTCTTCGCCTGTGGATTACCGGCAACATGCTTGTGATTGTCGAATGGGTTACAGTGTAACTTACCATCATCAGGTCCGACGTACTGGTACCTGATGTAGTCATCGATGTTGCAGTCATGTATTACCGGATACTCACCAGGATCGCCGCAGATGCATATCATTCCGTAGATGTCATGCAAACCTCTTGCGAGTGAGACTATTTGGATATCAGAATCGCGCCATCCAAGGTTCTTCGTAGCATGGATAGAGTTACACCCAGCACATCTAACAACGATGTGTGCTCCACGAGGCTGAAAAGGACATATCTGACCACTTGCCCATTTGTCTATCATATGCTATCTCCTTTCATTGTATTTCCGTTCCGTAATTGGATACATAGAGAACAGTACAGCTGCTTTCCGATCTTGACACATTCAGTATGAGGTACAAGTACTGCACTACAGACACAACACTTCCAATTAACACCTGAACCACCGGGCACAAAGACTATCTTAGTCACAGGTTTCGGTTTCCTCATCTTCGAAAACCTGGTGGGCTCGAAGCTATCTGGTGTCCTTACTCTTCGTGATTTCATTGTCTGTGTTGTCTTATCTTGTCTTGTCTTATCCTGTCAGGTTACATATTACTTGAGTTTCGGCATCCTGTTCGGTAACTGACTCACTGTCTGAGATATGAGTCTCGGTTTTCCATCTATGATTGTCGGAATGTAACCTCTCCGAAACCGGCAGGACTCACTGATACATTCAAGGATAAGCATACTACGACTGGCATATGTATCCATATCATAAATTACCTTGAAAGTGTTACCTGTACACTTATCACAAATAATCTGTGCAGGCATGTGTTATCTCCCTTCTTTGTATATTCTGTCTAAATATTCTCTGAGTCTTCTCATGCTAGTATTCTCCGAGTCCTCTAATGCTGAGCTTTCCCAGATGAAAATAAGACACGGAAGTCCTGTAACCATCCCATAATCTGGAACAGCTACAGAACTCCCGTGTTCTATCTTCAGTACACATCCCTATTCTAGCTCACTGCACAGAACAGAATCGGGCACTCTGAATTACATGCCGCGTACTATGAGCAGCATGATAACCAGACCTATCAGTATCGCTGCGTCTCTGCCGAAACCCTTGTAAATCTTCAGCTTCATTGGACTTTCCTCCTTTATTCTTGCCTCCGTGTTGTCCGCCTCTGTGTTGATGTCTTGTTTCGAGGACTGCTCAGGTACCGAAGCTTTCTTCTGTTTTCCCAGTATCCTCACATATACCCGTAGATTGTTCAGAGGTACTATCCAGTACACAACTGCCTTGATTGCCATTGTCTGAGGCTGGGCATTCATCACATAGAAGGTGATTATTACTGCCCACAGTATCCACCACAGAATCGTTGTGTTGCGGAATCCAATTCTGTCGAAGAGGAACTTTATCAAGGGGTTTGCCTCTTTAGCACCAACCTTCAGACAGCGATACGTAGTGTAAGAGTCACATGCTAATGCTAGTACGAGGATTCCTACGGATACCGCTACAGGTAGTGTGAAACCACTGAAGAACAAAAAGAGGGCTACGAGTACCATGAGTCCTATCACTAGGAAGGTTCTCATGATTCACCTCGCTATCTTATTCGTTCAATGTAGTCTTCTTAAGATTAGTCTGCTTCCTCGGCCAAGGCGCTACTTCTTGGGTTGCGGCTGAGCAGGTTTCTGCTGAGCCTGGGGTTGCTTGGACTGTTGAGCTACTGGCTTCTGAGGTTCGGTCTTCGCAGGTTCGGTCTTCGCAGGTTCAGTATCCTCAGATTCACCAGTTTCGTCTTCAGCTACCTCGGCTTCTTCGGCGCGCTCCAACACATACTCAGCATCCTGTTCCCCGTGCGCCTTGTTTCCGATGTACGGTATCAGTCTCCCGGGTTCGAGTGCCACAATGTCATGGAATATCCAGCCATGCATCTTGACGACTCTGCCGTCGTTCAACTGACGTCCTTCGAACTCTGGGAAGAGTGCCTTACCGGCGGATGCCTTGGACTTGTACACGATACCCGTCTTGGTATCAATATGGGGACTTCCCTGAGGTCTTGAGCGACCCGTTCCCGTACCACCGTTTGCCTTGGTTGCCGGAGCAACACTCGGTGCAGCTCTGAGAGCAGCTATCTCAGTTCTCATTGCTCTCATCTCTTCCATCATGAACAGTAGAGTTGCAGTCTGCACATCCTGTTGACTCGCTTGAGGTGTTCCCTCGGTCTTGACTTCTGTTGTCATCTTAATTGCCTCCTATTATCGTATTTTCCCAACAGGGAACTTGATACTTTCTTGGGCATGCGATGACCGAGGAAGCAAACTATCGGGATGTCTCTGTCACATATTCAATTGTTAAGGTGCAAGGAACGTCCTAGGATTCTGTTTTCTACGTTACTTTATCATCAACTATATTATAACACAACGAAACAAAATAACAAAATTTGTTAAAACACCAACTGGTTTATAGGCCCCGACCGGCCAAACCACTCGAATGTTCTTTTTGTGGGTGCCGGCTAGAATACTAGTCCGGTACTATGATAGCATCCACCCATACCCTTCTCTATCAAATATCTGCTTCCACTCTTCATAGGTACGTCCATAATATCCTGCCTCAGACGGATGTAGGAAGCTTATCTTCTTAGCACCGATTGCTTCACCTGGATTGTCGATCATATATTGTTTGATGTCATCACTTATTTGAGATACTCTCAGACGAGCTTGGCGACCGGCTATATTAGAATGAACAGCGAAGAAAGCAGCAGCCTCGTCTTCATTATCATAAGGTCCATAGTAACGCATGTGAACTATGTGTCCATCCTCATCTCTTTCAGGATCATGGTTATCTCTGTGGTTAAAGTAATAAGAATCCATGTGGCAATCTCCTTTTGAGCGTATCTATATCCTTATGAAAATGGGGATAGCACCAGTTTCGTCCGGACTACTGGTTGGGTTGATGAATGACCAGTGAGAACTGAGCACCGTCCGGTTACCCAAGTATACACCTGCTATCCCCGGGTAGTAGTCTGATTGTATGATATTATAAAGACCATGTGTCTTGTGCTCATTGGTTCTTGTGAGATAACTTTGGCCGGGTATGTACAAACACACGTATGCATTTATAATGTATTTATATAGTATTTTGATGCAACTGGCAACATTTTAGCAGCTGGCACAAACTTAACATTTCACAGTTTCTAATAACTTGTCGCGAAGTAGGTGTAGGCCATTACATTTAATCTTGCCGCATATGCATTTATTCTTAACACGCCATCTTTTTGCGGATTCCAAGCGTCTCTCTCTGTATTCAGGATCTTCTCTGTATTTTGTAACACGGTAGATTCTACACAGTTCTCTAAATTCAGGATCTTCGTTGACTTTTCTGGCATACCATTTTCTCATATAATTTCTCATATAAGCTTTATGCCGTTCTCTAAACTCAGAATCTGTATTGTATCTTATAGCAAAATAGGTCCTCTGATAAGTTCTCATGTGATCTCTACGATGTTCTTCCTTGTTATTGCCGGCAAAATCATACTGCTTCTTTATAGTGTTGACCAGCCAAGGTGAATAGCAGACTCCATGTGTATCATATATTTCCTCTACAATATCATGACAACGTTTGCAGAGATATATCTTATTTTTTCTATCATCACTTCCACCATCAGCTACAGGTATTATATGATGTGGACTGATAGCAAGATTTGCCCGACATACTGGACAGTATGAGTTGATAGTATTATTTGTCATATGTACTTATTCCTGTATCTTTATAATATATAAATGTATATAGGCAAACGCAACGTGTCTTGTGCATATCGTGTATTCTCTTGTGCATATCGTGTGTTCTTGTTAATCTTCACCTGTGAAAGTGAATATCAGACAAGATTCTGTTCTCTAACTATCTTATGCTATGAGCACTTTTGTCTTATCTCTTATTATCTACGATATACTTTAGCCGGCCTTACATAGATTACGCGCATACATTTATAATGTATTTATACAGTATTCTGATGCAACTGGTAAAGTTTTAGCCACCGGCGTTCGGCTAATACGTGTGTTGTGATTGTTTGTGCTTGTCTTGTGCATATCATGCATTCATGTACACATTATCTGTCTCTGTATACTATCTCCCCAAACGCTTTTCTTATCCCGATTACTGCATCTGGACTAATATCACCTCTATGCAATAGATGACCTTCAACCTGTCCGGTAAATCTCATCCTGTTATTCTCAAGGCGTGTTAGATCTATTATATACGCATCTGTGTGCTTGTATACAGGTGCTAGACTCAACCATACATACTTGAAGTCTTTGTATCCCTTACGGAACTGATCAGCAGCTTCAGTCTCTCTGATTTTGTAGGCTTTGATCTTCTTACCAAACGCAACCTTGCCATCCGGTACGTGGTATGCATACCTCGGTACATCTTCCCGCATAGAGAAATATCTTGGTGACATGAATGGTGGAAATGGCTTCGTAAAAGGTGCATTAGGTATTGTAGCGTTGAGGTCTATCTGTTCCGGTTTCCATGGACCTGAATGCTCAGTTCTTACGCATTCGGCCAATACCTGATCAAATGTGTATCTGTGATGTTCGATAGGTTGGTATAGACTGATCTCTTCTTTTGTGTAGAATTTGTTGGTCTGAGGTTCCCAAATATATCCTGTATCAGTTTCTATCCACGCATGATCTATATGACGATCAAAAGTCGGTGAATACACTGAACCATGAACTGCAATAGAGTCTGACTGATCCATTATGAACTTGTATACATCGTGGTAACAGGTGCCTTTTTTCATAATTGTAACCGTTAATATGATATTAGTTCAAAGTAAATCCTGTAGACTGCAGATATGACACAAGTATAACAGGTGACATCTGCCAGTACTCTCTTGCTATGTGCCCAGAATCAACCATTCTTTCTATTGTGTCTTTTATCATCTGGATATTATGTGCACCGTGTACTTCTATGGTCGATTCTATGAATATCTGTTCAGGAACAGGTCTGACGTTAAGGACAAAAAGAATGTAACCATCAGCATTCTGTTCAATGGTTAACTTTTTTCCGACATCGACTGAGAGGATAAGAGCCTTTAGATACTCATAGCCTTGATCTGTTATCTTCAAGACAGTTGCGGCTATAGGAGTAAGCTTACTTATGTCTTCATCTCCTTGGTTGTAATCGTTCTGTGGATAACCATTAGTTGTCATGGTCGTATCCTCCTATAATACACTATGCAAGTAACCCTACAGGAAACAGTGCTGGTTGGTCCATTCTTCTACCTTTGTTCAGACGCATTAGGACATGAAGCTTAAGACCGCCTATAGCTTCAGCTTTCTTCCTTTCATAGTCAGACAATGAGCTTGACTTCCAGCTAGACCAAGCACTCATGTTATATATTGAATACACAGATAGATAACCATCTTTCGTTACAGGATTGTGTTTCGGACCAGATGCTGGATCGTATCTGAACTCTATAGCTTCAACTATGTGGTGAAAACTCGGCAATTTAGAGAACTCTTCCCATGATATGTATCTTGTATTCGGTACAGGACCACTTGTAGGATAAGCTGCTTTCTCAGCAAGTTTGCTATCTACGTGTTTGAGTATAATACTAACACGATCTGGATTACCACGCGCCCAAGACGTGAAGCTGCTGATTACAAGAGATTTTGATGCACCAGTAGGAGGAAAAGGTCCACTACCAGTTTCACGATATATGTCAGACGATATTGTATATAGATTTCTTGTAGTGAGTTTTGATAGTCTTGATTCGAATTCAGAGATTTTCATGTTTGTGTTCTCCTATCAGATTATATAAGTATATATCAATTTGGCCATATAATCACAGAATTCTCATACCACTCTGCATCATCTATGTCTTCATATCGTATGAGTCCTTCTATTTGGAGTGCTCCAACAAACGCTCTTGCATCACTTGTTAGCTTAGTGGTCATGATATGTTTACCAGTATCTTTTGCCAGTTTCAATGGACCTTCTATGAAGGCTTTTCTGCCATATCCTTTCATAGCGTGTCCTGGTTTCGCGTACATAGATGTTAGTATAATGTATTCGTCATCACAATCGTCATAGATGATTTCTAGTACGCGTTCATCGTACATATCATATACATCGGCATGGTAACGTTTGTCATTAGGTGTTGCGAAGTGTCGAGGTGATGGTTCAGATGTTATCTTGACTGTTGCTAGTGCAACTCTGTCATCTTGTGGTTTTGAGACTGCACTTGTTATATCTTGACCAGTACCTATCATATCCGAACCTTCTCCTATCATAAGCGGCAATCCTTTGATAACTCTTTCGAGCTCATCGTAGTCAAAGTCGATTATGAATACAGGTTTCTGATGTGGCAATCCAGTCCATACCTTATACACATCTTCGAATCTGTACTGTTCCCATGGAATACCGGATGCATTGAGTAGATTAGAGATATCCTGCATGTCTTCGTGGTTCGTAACCTCTATTCTAGCTGTTCTGTTTATCTTTCGTACTGATACCAGTGAGCCTCTTTTGGTACGCTTTACGAATACGTATGCAGGATTTACAGGATTATTTGGATTTACAGGATTGTTCGGACCAATAGGACTATCTGGATGTGGACTGCCCTTCTTTACACGTCGTATATTCACGTAATCGACAAAGTACCTCTTCACAAATGTGATATGCTCAGGTTCTATCCACTTCTTCACATAGTATACACCTGGAATACCCCAGTTATGGTCTACATACAATTCGTCGGGGAATTCATCATATTCTATCTTGAAGATACCCCATGCCTTCGCATCCGATTTACGAAGCATATATGCTTGATCGGCATACTCCTCAACTATAGCTATTGAGTTGGCAAGATAGATAACCTTATCTTCAGGTCTAACCAGATTCTTGGCCATATATGGAGCAGGACGTGGCTCAAGACCGTATTTGATAATACTAGTCACGTTAGACATGGGTGTCGCATGGTATTTTATGAAGGGCATATGTTGAGTCTCCTTACCATATCATATTATCTTATTGCTATCACCATCCCCATTTGTACTTGATACTTGTCGTCAGATACGGCTCACCATCTGTATATATTGTGATAGTATAGCCTTCACGGTCGAAAACTCCCTGTCTTATCTCATCTTTGGCGAGGTAGTCAGTAGCGTTCTTGAATGCTGAAGCTACACTTCTCTGCTTATGGCTTTTGACTATTGTACCTGCCATTTCATCCCTTACTTCCCATCTGTAGTCCGGGTAGTGTCTGACTACAGGTGGAGTACCCTCTTCTGATAGTATTCTATGCATATCCACATAGAATTCACGGTCCCTGATAACTTCACCCTTATTGTGACTGCCACTGTTCCGTTTGATGATTTTGTACATTGTGTCTTATCCTCCTTATCTATTTCCTGATATTTTCAAGCATAGTCATAACACACACTATTCTCTGAAAACCTCATTCAACGCATCCTCATCAACATCCAATTCTTCTGCGGCACTTGATATCTCCTCATATGCCGATTCCTTCTGTTCTCTATATTCTTCAGGTGTCAATCCTTCACGTTCTATACTCTTGTATTCATCTATCGCATCTTTAAGACCTTCAAGACCAGAAATCAACTCATTGTCGGCTATATCGGGATCAATATTGTCGATTATTTTGATGATCTTGTTAGCACTCGCAGCTTTGTTGTCTGGGTTAATTGTACCTGTTATGTTATCTATTATCTGTCTTATTGATAGGGTGATATTACTTATCTTATCTTCTATGTCTTGTACACGTTCGGATTCAGACTCAATATCATAACTGGGACTAGAATCGGGATCGGGACCAAACTTACCCCTTTCTCTTATCAGTTTACCCAGCATACTCACAGCTGCACCCAAATCTTCTGATTCTATCTTATCGTATAGTACGTATAGATCGTCGCCTTCTTTCTTGTATCTCCAATACTGTTCAAGATTCTTTGCCTTTTCTGCACCACCTTTTGCTTCCAGTACGAAAACAATCCATGGATCCATTGTCTTCATAAGATCTTGGATAGCAGTTTTAACTTCTTCCTTCTCAATACCAATGCCTTGCAATGTCTTGATATGAGTCACCATCTTCATATATTCACCAACAGATGGTTCTTCTGCAAACACTTCTTCTGGAGGTTCATCCGGAAACTCACTCGGTGCAAGGTCTACATGTCTGTGACGTTTCGGTTTCTTGGGCTCTAGTGTTATCTGTTCTTCAGGCAGTTTAGATGGACGCTCCATAGGTTCGTCATATTCTATCTTTTGTGGTAGTTTCCATCCTTCCTTATATGCACCGCAGAGATCTGCCCATGCGCGTTCGTCCTGAATACCGAGTTCAGTGAGTTTGAAGATCTTACGCTGACTTATGCGGACATGAACACCGTTATGCTTACCGATTTGATATAGATGACCTTGTGGTGGTGGAAATATCATTGGTTCATATCTGACGAATTCAACAAGTCCTAGGTATCTGGCAAATTTGAATAGGTGGCAGAATGATGAATATACCATAGCACGAAGTCGCTTTTTCTTTTCACGGAGTTCATTTTCTTTCAATATAAGTTCCTTGTATGTGTTGTGAAGGTCAGTGATACAAGCTTCGTTGACTATATGTTCAATACGGCCTTCTTTAGTGTATGTTACAAGAGGTACTTTACCTAATAGCACATCTTTGATGAGCATACCAGGACGTACTGGGCTTCGTGCACGGCCAACTCGCTTGAGTGTTATAGTCATTTATATACTCACTTTATTATGTGTTCACTTTATCATCTTTGTAACGATACCAAGCATCATTATCGTCAATATGATAGACAGTATATGTTCAATTTGAAACGATGGCTGCGGAGGTATAGGTTCAGCACCATTATCATTATTCTCACCATTATCATTATCATTATTCTCATCCTCACACGGCGCAATCGCAATAGTCTGCGCAACCCAGTGAATGAATGAACCGGTACCATGATACTCTTCACCAGTAGGTCCTACTGCTTCTTGAATCTTCCAAGACGCTGCGAAGCATGGAAATTGATTTAATGGCCACTGAATCCACTGTTCAGACTCGGTTGTCGTTGGATACATGTTGTTAGATGAAATACGTATAACCAAACAGTTCGGTACCAGTGTATTGACTGACGGTGTTTGTATACCAAGAGGTGACATCCATCCAGGCGGAGGCTCAGCATGGCCTGCTACAGCAGCAGGAAGATCTGCAGCTCCTGATATTCGTACTGCCCAAAGACCTTTAGCACCAGGGAATGTGTATGATTCAGGCTCATTAGCGGTAGCCCGTTTCCACCATGTATTTAGATTGTATTTATGAGAGGCGCTTTCAGTAGTTGACTGAGAGTGGATTAGACTAAATCCTTCTGCTGCTATACCATCGATACTACAGACAAATATAATATCATCTTCTTGTACCCTAAGTGGACGATCTACAGTTTCCTCTCGTAGTGTTGGGTATTCTGCTGGTGCATGAGTAGTACTTTCTGTATCGAGGTACAGATTGATTGCCTTACCGTAATAGTGTATATTATTCATAATGATCTCCTATATTATGATTATCTACGATAAGCTTCCGCCCTCTCCATCGTCATAATCGAGTAATTGATTGCGGAATCCTCTATAAATTTACGAGTCTTAGCATCTTCTTCAAGAGCATATATACGGCTAAGATCAAGTCTCAACTTCTTCAACATCATACAGAACACTAAATGATGGTGAAACTCATGATAAAATCCGCGTGCAAAGTCAAATATCTCTAGAATTGGTGTGCCATTTATCAGCAGATTATATTGATTGAACATAATGATACTATCTGATGGATTTCTGCTCACATGGTAGTATAACATATAGGTTAGTTCTTCTCTGAATGCATCAAGTGCTGCTTTTACGGATTTGTGACCAGGTATCCCTCTTTCTATTATAGAACTGGCTTCTTCAATGCCTATAATGATAGGATTGGGTACTCCATAATGATCGCACAGTATGATAAGTGCATTCCGTAATTGAGCACTAGTGTATTCCTCAGCAGCTACAACGTCTTTATTAGATTGTGTCCACTTATACTTAGATATTGTGTCACGGATGTCAAGTATGTAGTCGAATGACCTCTTCGCAGCACGTTTGGAAGGAAGACGGATCTTGTTGGTGTACTTGATCAGGTTCTGTCTGTCTCTTTCGAGCGTTGTTAGTATAGTCATTACCTTATTCACCTCTTACTATTGTATTAACTCCTCTAACGACCTCACATTTTCAATAGAATACTTACCAAGTGAAGACTTAAACCTCTTAAGCTTCTTAGGATGTACATATATGACAGAATATGCCGGAACACCTATACGATCGGCGATTACAGTATATTCATTCTCGTCTATAAACATTACACCATGTGTTACGAATCTCATGATGTATTTGTATTCTGATGGTACATCATCTTTCGAAAACACACTGTATCCGAGTTCTCTTGCTCTATTTATTGTATAGACTTCACGTGTAGAATACAATGCAGGTATTGCTATTTTACTGAGTTCATTATCAAGTGGCATTTTGATTATACCGTCAATAGTAACATCTGCAAGCATAGGCAACGGTGATAAGAATCTACCAGGATCAGTAGTGAGTGATATGGTATGTTTACCTCGTCCTGCTTCTAGTGTCCAGGTATCGGCGATTCTTTTGAGACCAGTATAGTGAGAGTGGTGATAGAGAAAAGGTTCTTTAGGTGGTTTAGACATTATGTAGAATGGTTCAGGAGTGAAGGTTTCTGAGAGCTTAGTAGTTTTCATGTTATTGATTGTTCCTTGTATGAAGTTTGATAGGTAAAGTCATTTACATCACCTTCATAAATCCTGCTCTGCGACGGGTTACTGCTACAGGTCCCTCATACCTTACAATGACTATACCTGAGCCACCTGAGCCACCTGTAGTCCAGCTAGTATGACCATCCCCTCCATCTCCTGTATTAGCCGCACCTGAAGCGGAAGACGCCTGTCCTGTTCCTCCCTTTGCGTATGTAGTCCCAAAAACGCTTTTACCTGCACCGCCTGTTTCTCCGTCTGGAGCACCACCAGCCCCACCACCACCACCAGCCTTCCCACTGGTTGCGGTTGCTCCATCATTCCCAAATCCAGTGTTTGCACGACCATCGTTTGTGGTAGTTTGAATGGTGAGACCACCAGGCCCAAGACCCAGTGACCCGTAAACTCCACCACCGCCACCGGATCCACCATCTCTCCCATCGCGGTTTATGGCATCTCCACCACCTCCACCACCCTTTGCTGTCAAATCACCAAATACCGAATCTTGACCATCTTCACCTGGCTGTGCTCCACCTCCCCCATTTCCGATTGTAACAGTAATAGGACTTGACTTTTCGCTAATATCGTATTTTTCTATGTGGATAAGTCCACCACCGCCACCTCCTCCTCCATTTCTAGTAGTGTTAGTTTGGCCTGTTCCTGCACCGCCACCTCCCGCAACGACGAGAACATCAATCTCAGTTACTCCGGCAGGAATATCAAACTCGCCACTTTCGAGGAACTTGATTTCCGTCTGGCCGTTAACTTTTGTTGGAGTCTCACCTTTATATGGCATTATGCTTTCTCCGATCCACTATGATAAGTCATCCACATTGCCTTCAATCAGCCATGTGTCTGCTGCTATCTTAATCAGTACCGCACCTGCGTACTGACCTGCTAAATCGTAGGCATCGTCAAACGACCTTCTGGTAACTCCCGATGCGCCTTCTATAGACACATCACCTGCGTTCAAGTTCATCACTGCAACCTTAGTACCTATTGGGAATGCCACCGAATCATTGGTGGGGATAGTGATTGTCCTGGCATCGGTATCATGACTCATAGTTATGAGCTTGCCTGCATCCCCTAGTACAAGAACGTAGTTAGAGGTCTTAGCGTCTACTGCTACAACCTTTGTGCTTTCTGGCCCAGATGGACCTGTAGGCCCAGTTGGTCCGGTCGGACCTGTAGGACCCGCGGATCCAGCACTTCCTGAAGGTCCGGTTGATCCGGCTGGACCGCTGGGTCCCGTAGAACCAGTATCTCCTGAAGGACCGGTAGAACCTACAGAACCACTTGGACCACTTGGACCACTTGGACCACTTGGACCACTTGGACCACTTGGACCACTTGGACCACTTGGACCACTTGGACCACTTGGACCACTTGGACCACTTGGACCACTTGGACCTGTTGAGCCTACCGGTCCCGAAGGCCCTGTTGATCCTGTACTACCTGAGGGTCCCGTACTACCTTCTGCTCCGGATGGACCGGTAACTCCTTGACTACCTGAAGGACCAGTGCTTCCAGTTGCTCCAGAAGGTCCCGTTGGACCCGTAACTCCAATACTTCCTGAAGGTCCGGTTGAACCGGTATCCCCAGATGGTCCTGTCGAACCTATAGGTCCTGACGGCCCCGTTGAGCCTGTGTCTCCAGAAGGTCCTGTGCTACCAGTTGCTCCACTAGGTCCTGTGCTACCAGCAGGTCCACTCGGCCCAGTAGTTCCCGTATCCCCAGAAGGTCCTGTACTTCCTATAGGACCTGAAGGACCTGTTACTCCCTGAGATCCACTAGGACCAGTACTGCCTATTGGTCCAGATGGACCTGTGCTTCCAGTTGCTCCAGAAGGTCCAGTGGTTCCTGATGGTCCGGTGCTGCCGGTATCCCCAGATGGACCGGTAGCTCCTGAAGGCCCAGAGGGTCCTGTAGCTCCAGTCTCACCCTTCTCAACTAACAGATCCCAATAGGTCTCCCAGTTAGCACCAACTCCAGGTTCGTCATTATCGCTACCTGAAGTATGAGCAGATATGCAAATATATCCAGACCCGTCATTCTCAACACAATCATTGAGTGCATAAGCAGTAGCAGTTGCCCAAGGTCCTTTCCAGGTATACTGCGTGCCAGAAGGTCCGGTAGAGCCCGTATCTCCAGAAGGTCCTGTTGCACCAGTCGGTCCAGATGGACCAGAAGGCCCTGTGCTTCCTGTGTCCCCTGATGGACCAGTAGCTCCTGTACTACCAGAAGGACCAGTTACACCGACGGGACCACTAGGACCAGTTGGACCCGTAACTCCTGAGGGACCTGTGACTCCTACTGGACCACTGGGACCTGTTACTCCTTGTACACCACTAGGCCCAGTAGATCCAACAGGACCACTCGGACCAGTAACGCCAGCAGGTCCAGAAGGCCCGGTAGACCCGGTATCTCCAGAAGGCCCAGTTACTCCTATTGCTCCGCTTGGGCCAGTAACACCTTGACTTCCAGACGGACCTGTGCTTCCAATAGGTCCAGACGGTCCTGTTGAACCAGTATCACCACTAGGACCTGTACTACCTGTCACTCCAGATGGTCCCGTAGATCCTATTGGCCCTGATGGACCCGTTACTCCTGTAGGACCAGAAGGCCCAGTAATACCTTGAGATCCTGAAGGCCCAGTAACTCCAATAGGACCTGACGGTCCGGTAGATCCCGTAGCACCTGAGGGACCAGTAGTTCCTGCACTACCACTCGGACCCGTGCTTCCAGTTGCTCCACTGGGACCGGTACTACCAACAGGTCCAGATGGACCAGTACTTCCTGCATCTCCAGAGGGTCCTGTTACACCCTGAGAACCACTTGGTCCTGTTGGTCCTATACTACCTGAAGGACCAGTAATTCCGATCGGGCCACTAGGTCCTGTAACCCCGGTAGCTCCAGAAGGTCCAGTAGCTCCAGTTGCTCCACTGGGACCGGTACTACCAATAGGCCCAGACGGGCCGGTTGTTCCTGTAGCTCCAGAAGGTCCAGTACTTCCTGTTGCTCCAGATGGACCCGTAGATCCGACAGGACCACTTGGACCAGTTACACCTTGTGCACCACTAGGTCCCGTTGTCCCGGTGGAGCCAGAAGGACCCGTTGAGCCTACCGATCCGCTAGGTCCAGTAACTCCTCGATCGCCGGATGGTCCTGTAGCACCTACCGGTCCAGAAGGTCCAGTAACTCCAATAGCACCTGAGGGTCCAGTAACTCCAATAGCACCTGAGGGTCCAGTAACTCCAATAGCACCTGATGGTCCTGTTACACCTTGAGAACCACTTGGTCCTGTAGAGCCTATTGGGCCGCTGGGACCCGTTGTTCCAGTAGCGCCTGAAGGACCAGATTGACCAGGATCTCCAGTAGCACCACTAGGACCCGTTACTCCTATGCTACCTGAGGGACCAGTACTCCCAATAGGACCTGATGGTCCAGTAGTGCCAGCGTCTCCTGAAGGACCTGTTGCTCCTGTAGCACCGGAAGGTCCAGTTGATCCACTCGGGCCGGTATTTCCTGTAGCTCCAGATGGTCCGGTTACACCTCTATCACCAGATGGACCAGTCACTCCAATTGGACCTGAAGGACCGGTAACTCCTTGGCTACCACTGGGACCGGTCGGTCCTGATGGTCCAGTAGCTCCAGTTGCTCCGCTCGGTCCTGATGGTCCAGTATCGCCTGAGGGTCCAGTACTTCCGGTAGCTCCGCTAGGACCTGTACTGCCGTCTGCTCCAGAAGGCCCTGTTGCTCCTGTACTGCCTGAAGGCCCAGTACTACCGACAGCACCTGAGGGTCCAGTAGGCCCTGTTACTCCCTGATCTCCACTGGGTCCAGTATCTCCTGAAGGACCTGTTACACCACGATCTCCTGAAGGTCCCGTTATACCAATAGGACCACTCGGACCAGTACTTCCTATGTCTCCAGACGGTCCAGTTACTCCGATAGGTCCAGAAGGTCCTGTATTACCAGTTACTCCACTCGGACCGGTCGATCCTATTGAGCCTGATGGCCCAGTAGCACCTTGACTACCACTCGGACCAGTTGCACCTGTATCACCGCTAGGACCAGTTGCTCCACTAGGTCCAGTTACTCCCTGATCGCCACTAGGACCGGTACTTCCTATTGGTCCAGAAGGCCCAGTAACACCACGATCACCACTGGGTCCAGTAACACCTTGATCACCAGAAGGACCTATACTGCCAGATGGTCCAGTTGATCCTATAGGACCTGAGGGTCCAGTTGTTCCTGTATCACCACTGGGACCAGTAACACCTTGGCTACCACTGGGACCGGTGCTGCCTATTGGTCCTGATGGACCTGTACTACCACTTGGACCTGTAATTCCTATCGGTCCAGATGGTCCACTAGGTCCAGTACTACCTGTGGATCCACTAGGACCAGTATTTCCTATTGGTCCACTAGGTCCCGTTGCACCGCAATCACCACTGGGTCCAGTTACTCCAATCGGTCCACTAGGACCCGTTACTCCCTGACTACCAGATGGACCGGTAGCTCCAGATGGGCCTGTACTTCCTGTATCACCAGATGGTCCAGTACTACCGATAGGACCACTTGGTCCGGTAACACCAGTAGACCCCGAAGGACCTGTTACACCTATTGACCCGGAGGGACCGGTTACTCCTTGACTACCTGAAGGTCCAGTGACACCCTGATCACCACTGGGACCTGTAACTCCTATCGGACCACTTGGACCAGTAGATCCTGTATCACCAGAAGGTCCCGTTACACCTATAGACCCAGATGGTCCACTAGGACCAGTAGATCCCGTACTTCCTATCGCACCACTTGGTCCTGTATTCCCACTTGGTCCTGTACTCCCAATTGGCCCAGATGGTCCAGTAACTCCTATACTACCTGATGGGCCCGTTGCTCCTGAAGGCCCCGTTGTCCCAACAGCCCCTGAAGGTCCTGTAACGCCTGTTGCACCACTAGGACCAGTAGAACCTATTGGTCCCGATGGTCCACTCGGACCCGTACTGCCAGTAACTCCGATAGGACCCGATGGTCCTGTATTTCCTGTAGCACCAGAGGGTCCTGTCACACCTATTGGACCAGAAGGACCTGTTGCTCCACTTGGTCCAGTTGCTCCACTCGGACCTGTAGCACCAGAAGGACCGGTAACTCCAGTAGGTCCACCTGGAGGTCCTGTAGCACCGCTTGGACCAGTTGCACCACTGGGTCCTGTAGTTCCAGTAGCTCCTGTTGCTCCTGATGGACCTATATCATCTAGTCCAACTCCCCAATTATCGTGTACTCCAGCACCAGTTACTCCAGTGACATTATATACAAGTATATTTCCGCCACCATATGAAACTACAGTTGCTTCTATGTAGTTACCTATGTCATGGGTTATTCTTATACGTTGGCCGACTACGTATGCAAGTTCTGTATCATCGGTGTTAAGCCAATATTCATTACCTACAACCAGAGCACCAAGATCAATACTCGTATTGGAAGTAGTAGTGTATCGATCTCCAGGAGCACCGGACGGTCCAGTAGCTCCTCTGAATGCAGATGGTACTGATCCGGTTACAGGCATGTTATCATTATCTCCTAAAGTGACAGGGGAAGGGGCTTACTATTTTGATCTCATCCCAATCAAGATCATCACTTAAGCATATCTCTACCAATCGAGTAGCTGATGTAGCACCAGACCACACAAATGCAAATCCTGATTTCGGTCTGTTAGTTCTAGCATCTTTTATTATAGGATATGTTGCCCAGATAAAACTAGCATAATACTGATGCTGATCTCGGTCTGTTATAGCTACTTGAGATTGCCAGCCTTCAGATGTCTTTTGTCGGTATTTGACATTTCTTCTTAGTGTATTAGTGCCCCAACCCAAACCTGTCCAGACTACATGAACATTACTATCAGCACTTATAGCTATAGTAGGACTTGATTGTCCAGAAGTATGATCAGTAATAGCTTCTTGTGACTGCCACCCACCAGATGTCTTTTTGCGGTATTGGATATTACCGCGATCGGTGTTTGTACCCCAACCCTCACCAGCAAGAACTATATGGACATCATCTTGTGAATCCGTAGCAATAGTTGCTAATTCTTGATTATAATCTACATTAGTAATAGCTTCTTGTGTCTGCCACCCACCAGATGTCCTTTTGCGGTACTGGATTTGATACTTGGTAGTATAGTCGCCCCATCCTTGACCCCTCCAAACTACATGAACATCATCCTGTGAATCAATAGCAAGGTTCGGCGTAGACTGATAAGCTCCAATATGTGCGACTGACTCATGATCCTGCCACCCTGCTGAAGTACGTTGTCTATAGCACACACGTGTATAGGCACCATATGGTGCCCATCCCCATCCTTCCCAGACAACATGGATGATATCACTAGAATCTACTGCCAATGCAGGTTCGTACTGTGATCCGTTGATATCTGCTACTACTTCTGCTGTTTGCCATCCTCCAGATGTTCGCTTCCTGTAAACGATGTTCTCATTGCTGGAATAAGTACCCCAGCCTAAACCGTGCCAAACCACATGAATGTTATCACCCTTGTCGATAGCTATACTAGGGCTGTTTTGTGCTCCTGTCTTATCTGTTACTTGTTGCTCCGTCCAAGTCTCTCCGCCATCTGTTGAATAGGCTGCAAAGATTTGGTTTACAGTAGATACTGCCCGATGGTAGGCACACCAAAGTGTTCCGTCACTTTCACGAGCGAGGTTCCGCAATCCTGAATGAAAAGTAGAGCTAGTAAGCGCCCCTGAACGTACAGTATAGATATCCATGATCTAATCTATCCTAATATCTCCTTAACTAGCCAAATCTATCCTAATATCTCCTCAACCAATCCAAGTTTTCTCTATCTGGCCGTTCTTGATACCATCCACCAGCATACAAGTCCTGAATCTTCATAAAGTATTCCTTATACTTCAACGCCACCACATCCATAGAGAAATTAGCAACTGCGTATTCTCTACATCTGCTAGATTCTATGCTATCCACATTCCTACATGCCCAGAGAAAGTCATCCATAGTTCTGCATCTGTATCCGACATCTCCATGCGGTACAATCTCAGGAAAGCTGCCCCAATCAGTAGTAATGACAGGTGTACCACACAACATACTCTCCACGACAACCAACCCAAATGGTTCCAGATACATACTGGGTACTATTACTGCCTTTGCTCTTGACATGAGCTTATTACGTTCTTCTTGGCCAATAGTACCTACATATTCTACATGGGGTAGATTGAGACCGAGTTCATCCATAATCTTATCATATTGTGGATGTCCCTTAGGAACTTGCGGTTGACCTGCTACGACTATCTTAGCACCTAACTTCTTACACATATCCACAGCGACATGAACACCTTTACTCCTGATCAGCCTTCCTATAAACAGATAATAGTCGTCTTTGTCTTCAGAGTATTCAAATTCATTAGGATCGAGATAGTGTGGTATGACAGCATCATACCAGTTACCCATTATGACCTGTCCCTCTACCTTAGTCAATTTAGGATTCTTGCCGTACAAATGATGCATCCATGCATAGCTAGGAAACACCTTGTACTTAGCATAGCATCCGATATATCCAACTATAAACTCAATAGATGGTGTCTTAGGAAAGGCGTCAGATATCTCTTTCTGCCAGGTTCCGCCACTTACTAGTATCATGTCTTGTGGCCCGAGTCTTTTTCTTATCTCTGATATTGTATTCACACGGAATGTCTTGTAAGAGTAATGATTACCATCAGGTTTATAGAGTTCTTTTGTAGGGTCGAAGTCTCCGCGTGCCTTGTTGAATATGTCTTCAGATAGCACATCTACCTGTTCTGCGTTTGGAGGATCACTGCCTTCAACACCGTAATGGTACGCTTCTATGCCAATGTCTTTGAGCATAGCGGCCATTCTATATACTAGGTTAGTGAAAGCACAGAGTGTCTCGCCTTGTACTGTCTTTGTGTATGGAAGACCCAGTAAGTGTATTCTCGGTTTAGTTACCGATCCATGTACAATCCTACCGGTATTACTCTCAACATCTGATATACTAGCAGGATTTACTCTTCTCACTATAGCAGTGTAGTGATCGTACTTACGTACAGTGACAACAAATCCATATTTCCCATATTCATTTATGAACCAATTACACACTGTGCCGTCATGGTCTTCGATCAACACGGTATCAACTCCTGATAGAAGATCACCAACACCTTCGAGTACAAGTTTCTCTGCACCTTCCGTATCTACTTTGATGATATCAGGTGGTGATGATAATAGTGAATCAAGCCTGTTGATTATTATGTCTTCGTATTTGTCACTCGCCAAAAGAGTCTTACAATCGTATCTAGACGAGCCTAACTTGTCCTTCGACTTAACAACCTCATCTATATACTGCTGACCGTAACTTGAATCATTCGGCTTATACAGTTTTGATAATGTATTCTTGTTACCGAGTCCTATTCTGAATAAGGACACATTATTACAATTGTTCAGTCTGACATTCCTAGTAAGCACATCGAAGCACCTTGTCGAAGGTTCAAATGCGTATACTTTTCCACTGTCGCCGACAAGTTTAGATGCAAGTATTGTGTATATGCCTACATTAGCGCCGATGTCTACAAATACTTGACCTGGCTTCACGTTCTTTTTGATCCAGTCTATTGTTTTCGGTTCGTATGTGCCATGATAGATAGCATCCGTTATGTATGTGTCACTTTCTATCATATACATTGGGTATCCATTGACATTATCATTGAGAACGAGTCCATCTAAGTTATCTTGTATATCTGTGCTTTCCGGTCTAGATCTTGAATCTGATTGTGTTGAGGATACTGCAGGTACCACGTCTTTTTCTACTACACCTACGGTACCATTATCACTACTACCTAACTGGTACATCTTGCGTCCTCCATCATAACAACCGATATTCACCATGCTTATGTGGTTACAGATACTATTCATCGATGTGCTAAAATCATAAGATGGAAATCCAGGTACATTCCATTGTGTTTCTCCACTATTACCCGGTACTTCGAAGAACAGTCTATCTGTCTTGCCCTTCAGTAGTCCGAGCTTCTTTATACCTGCATCTACACCTATACCTTCCATCGCGTGACTTTTATCCTTCATCTCATTATGAAGCACTGACATGAACAGTATATTATCAAAGTGTTCATATTCCTGTATTATACTACCCCAATCTCCAACTCTATACTCAACGTCTACACCTTCTAGAACAGATAGATACCTTGATATCGCTACAAGATCACGTCGTATATCTAGTCCTACGACTTTGTATCCTCGTTTTGCGATCTCTCTGCTAAAGTATCCCTCTGCACACCCTATGTCAAGAACAGTATTACCTACCAAATTGTCCAATATATACTCTAACCTATTAGGACTATCCGGTCGCGCAACTTTGAATTCTGATACTCTGGAGTCATTTATAGGATGGTATATCCAGTTCCTACTTGGTGGCTGATCAAGCAATACCTCAGCTAACGGAAAATCTCCAAATCGATAGATGAAATCAGGATCTTTAATCAAACACCATGCCCAGTCTTTATTGAGGTTAGTAGTAACATTGACCGGAACATCCATACCGAGATAGTTCAGTATAGATATTCGATGGAATCCATCATAGACATGTGGAAAGCCATCTCTGTCAAACCAGGCATATATTAGTGAGCCGTTATATCCATCGCGCTTGATAGATTCATATAGATCAATTACTTGCTGCTGCCTCTTCTTACCTATTTCAATATCATACACACCGTTTGCTAGTCGATGATGTACCCACTGTCCTGCTTTAAGAAACGGTGAATTGAATGATATATCCTTTCCTTTATCGTACATTGCTAGTGTTCTGTGAATAGGTTGTTCATGTTCAGAGCCGTCTAGTATAGAATACTTGACTTGAAGCATTGAGCTTCTTATCTTGTATATATTCGCAACCTTATTTGATCTACCCATTAAACAGTTCCCCCAAGTCTTTCTTAATACAACAAAATCGTGTTCTTTGACAAGCCAACTACTGACGTTAGAATGATTTATCTCTTCTATTATGATTTTAGGATTGCTTTCGAAAAGTTTGCTAGCACCTTCTAGAACTAGTCTTTCACCACCCTCTACGTCTATCTTGATTAAGTCTGCATGTCCTACAACTTCATCTAGTCTTACAGCTTCAACTGTCTCAATCTTAAATGCACTTGTAGGAATATCTCTTACTGTTTTCCATCTTACTCTCCAATCAGGATCAATCAAGTCTCTTTCGGAAGGGCTTACTATGCTCCGGAAACTAGTATAGTTCTGTGTACCATAATTCAATAGTTCAACAGTACAAGAACTAGAAGACAGTGCTTTCTTGATAGGTATAACGTTTTTGCATCCATTGAATTCGATATTCTTAAGTAGTAATTGATAGTTTTCTTCAGATGGCTCAAATGCATATACTTTACCATTGATACCGACTATCTTAGAAGCCAGTATTGAAAAGTATCCAACGAAAGCACCCGCATCTATGAATGTATGTCCTGGTTTAAGATTATCTTGTATGAACTTTACAACGTCGTACTCCCAGTCCTTTGTCTTTAGGATCGTAGGAGTAATTACCGGTTCATCATTTGGTAGATACAGAGAAAATCCATGTTTGGTATCTGCCAGTACTGTGTTATGGAGATTCTCATTATTCAAGTTGTTTGAGTTGTTTGAGTTGTTTGAGATATGTGATATACTTCTCTCGTCAATAATTTCAGTCTTTTCAATCATCTTGATCCTCTTAATACTAACACTTCAATACCAATACACCGATACTAATACACTGATACTAATGCACTCCCAATACTCTCACAGACGTCGTCTCACCACTATTACACTGATAGTATATCGCATATATCCTCGTGTCTGCGCCTGATCTACTCAATGTAATAGTCTCATAAAATCCCAACAAAAACGGCGTAGAAGATTCATCGTTTATCCGTATCATTACAGTGTCTGGTCCATCGTTTATGAAGTAGGCACCTATCCACGGATTATTGAGTACTATATGCTTCTGGACATCGGTAGCAGACAATATATGTGACTCTGATTGCCCCTGATATGTCTGACTGTCAAAGTATCTCTGTGCAGACTGGAACATTGGCATCTTGGGCAGGAATATACTAAGTGCTATGACTGTCACCATAACGTTCATGACAGTTTCCATAGCAGAGCCCATTATATCATCATCTTTGTCTTTATCCTTATACTGGACGGACTTCTCAGGATTTGGGGTCTGCTTAGACTCTTCTAATCTGCTCTTCTTTGGATTGTTCTTCTTATTCACACTAACACCTCATAATCTTCTTCACATCATAACTATGTACCATATACTCGTCTGATAGTACTCACCTTATTCGCAATCAGCTTACTGTGCCTCTTCTCATCTGCAGCTATAGATCTTAACAGGTTAACAGCACCAGGTAATCTAAGATTAGCTGCTCGTTTTGCCAGTTCTAAGTACTCAGGTGCCGCTTGGTCTTCTTCTTTGATCTTTGCTTCAAGGTCATCGGCAAAGGTAAGTACTTCAGCAATTCTTCTTGTGTTATTTACAGAAGATGTGTAACTCATTGTAGTATTTGTATCTCCTATGTGAATTTATTTATCACTTTACCTATGTGAATTTATTTATCACTTTACCTATGTGAATTTATTTATCACTTTACCTATGTGAATTTATTTATCACTTTACCTATGTGAATTTATTTATCACTTTACCTATGTGAATTTCTTTATCACTTTACCTATGTGAATTTCTTTATCACTTCAAAAGGCTTCGATGCATCTTCACATAGATCAAGATTTCTTTCTACTATTCTTATCACTGTAAATACGATTATAGAAGCTGTCATTCCTTGTACTACAGTGACCATAATATTCTGAGCTTCCTGCGGTGTTATTCTATAATCGTCTGAGTAGGCTCGCAGCATTGATATAAGTGGCACTGTTTTCCTCTTTGGTTTCCTATTCTCATGTTCTCAGTGAGCTGATTTTAGCCGGCCATGTACAAACACGCGTATACATTTATAATGTATTTATGCAATAATCTGAGTGCATATTATAACAAACTAAAACTTGCACATGCCGCGTTTTGTGCAAAGCCGTAGCGTAGTAGTCCATTATATTACTTCTCACTTCATTACTTATCATTATATACTCACCAACCTGCTAACTGATCCTTTATATCGGCAGCGGTAAAACGACCATAGATATTCATCGTTGTCATTATGTTCCTATGCCCTAGATGCTGACTGACAACACCTACCGGTACTCTATTCTTAAGTAGATGAATTGCTCTTGAGTGCCTAAAGATATGAGGATTTAGCTCAATATTGGCTCTTTTACCTATCTTTTTCACCATCTTCCACGTAGAGTAATAATCGAGATCACCGAATATTCTCTTTGAATTGAACTTCCTTATCTTCAACCATTCCTTCAAAGCATCTGACGACTTATCACTGATGTTGATGTTATCTTTACGACCACCTTTACGTGTAACTGTAATCATACCAGCGTCCCAATCAATGTCATCTAGTGTTAGGTTGAGGATTTCACTTACTCTAGCACCAGTATCAAACATCAATGTGATAAGAGTAGTCTCAAGCGGAGAAATGCACGAATCTATTACCTTATTCACTTCATCCAACGTTCTGTATCTAGGTTCACGAAACTTGATAGGTGGAATGTCCAGCTTCATGGTTTTTGGGTCTATGCCTTTCCACGAAAGGAATTTCTTAATAGCGTATCCGGATGTAGATACTGTATTGGAAGATTTACCGGCTTTAGTAAGGTAGTTTATGTATTCTTGTGCTGTCTGTACATTGAGTTGGCCATTCAAGTTATGACTACCTGATCCACCATTACCCTGCATGTTATATCCACCGTTTCCATGCATGTTATATCTACCATGAACGTATTTTATCCATCTTATGATGATGTCGACATACAGACTTAACGTGCTCTTGCTTACCCTGTCACCCTCGTCAAGATAGGTTATGAAATCGGATAGACTGTTCCTTAGCTGAGAGCCCATCTTGATACTTGTATTGGTGTTAGTTCTGGTTGTGTTTACCATATTCTTGACAACCATTTCATTTTGTTATTCTATTATCTACTATTATACCAGATTACCGATTTGTTGTAAACGGCTATTCTCATTGCACAGATCCAATAAACGCCGCCATAACAATAAATAGAAAATTCTGCTATTACCTTGTACCAGTTCTCATCACACTAATTCCCCATCAACTCAATCAAAGACATCATCAACGTCACTGCCATTATAGGACCGGGATCACCTGTAACTCTGCTTCTTGATGATGTACCTCGCATTATCTGTTCCATCATAGTGCCCATTGCAGGTAGTCCATATCCGTATGTGTTGCCCTTTATTTGAGGAGCACCTTCAGGCTTTATACAGAATCTTTCAGCGTATTTCCTAGCTTCAGTCCACCTGAATCTCCAGTGTTCTCCGTATGCGCGTCTTCCGGTTTCCCATAACAAACCAGTCAATCCAGACAATATAGGTGCTGAGAAACTAGTTCCCGACTTGGCAATGTATTCTGTATCACTGCGATCACTGGCAGCTTCGATATCAACACCCCAGAGTACAAAATCTGGCTTAGTTTCACCTTCTATTGTAGGACCTCTAGACGATTTATCCCATATACTTGCAATGTATGGGGCTTCGACTGCACCTACTGTTATCACTTCAGGTTCGGTACCAGGAGACCTTATAGTTGTCATGGATGGACCGTCATTTCCTGCAGATGCAATTACATCGAGCATATATTGACTACTTGCGACACGACATGCAGCTCGTACAGGATTATTTGGGTCGCCGTCATCTGGAGCACCGAGACTTAGATTGATAACATTAGGCCATTCTGGGTCAGTAGGACGATATCCACCTTCTATACACTGTTGGACTTTGGCACACACTGCGTTTATACCGAGTACTAATTCTTCATCTGAAGCGGAACCACTATCGCTAATTACCTTCACGTTGATGATGAATGCTCCGGGTGATACGCCTGTGATGTTGGTATTGTGCTCACCACCCGCTATGATGAATGCTACTTGAGTTCCGTGTCCCCAAACATCATCTGGACTTGGCGAGCCAGAGAAATTATATTCTTGAATTATCTTGTTATTGAGACTAGTATGGGTTTTGCGGACACCTGTATCTAACACAGCGACTGTTAGTCCTGAGCCAGTAAGTGGTGGAGTGAAATGAGCACGGATGTGATGAAAGATATTCCATACAGCATCCATGGGTACAGAATCCATAGGTATAGTACTCATAGGTATAGTGTTCATATATTGAGTATTCGGATCAGCCCTCACAACAGACAATATCTGACTAGGTGTATACGACACAAGACGCTTTATGTCTATTCCGGGAATTTTTGACAAAGAGGCTATCTGATCCTCGTCAAGCTCACAGAAGACCTCATTGACGAGCTTGGCTACCTTTACGTTCTTAGCACCTATTCTGGTAGCTTCTTCTGTGAGCTTATCGATTGGTAGTATTTTTGAGATTAGAGCATATCTCATGACTCTATCTTATACTTTATACTATACTACTCTACTATGCTCATGTTTAATCGACGGATTAGCCATAACTGATGAACCTTTTAATTGCTGTAATGTCGCCGGCATCTATGAATCCATCACCATTCATATCAGCTCTGCGCAGGAACTCAGCTTCAGATAGAGGTGATATTTCAGATATTGGATACCCAAACATGTAATGCGATAGTATATCAATATCTGTCTGTGATACCCATCCATCGTTGTTCAAGTCACCCATTCCATTTATTGCTGTTCTGCCAGGCCTTTCCTTTGATATATTTGCTGCTGTAGATAGTAACGATATAGTCATAAATACCACCATTATTCCGATTACTGGTCTGAGTTCATTGTCCATTATTTCCCCCTGTGTACTGTATTCACTTACAATGATACCTAATCAGCCTTTTCCCACTCTTCTCTCAGCTGCTGCTTGACGGAGTCGACAGCTACAGTCTTCGCAGCCATTGCAAGTAGTATCTCTTTGCATTCTGGACACATCTCTCTGAAGATTTCCTTTATGCTTAGTTGTGTACCTGCGCCATCAGCACCGTTGGTACTTGCGTGTGTCTGGGATTGTGGTTTTGTCTGGGATTGGTTCTTTTTCATCGTTATATTTTCCTCCTATGATTGTGTGTTGTTGTGCCCTATGACACTTATGCTCTACGGAACTCTTAATACTGTACCGGTATAGCCTATCAGCTTTGCAGCAGCAGTATTATTCTCTATCCTTATGTAGTGGCCGTTAGTGCACATGAACAGATACCTAGCATAAATACCGCCTCCAGTTACGGTATCTACTTCTATCCATGTAGCACCAGTACCAAACCATATTATGATATCATCCTCATGATAGATAGTCTGGATACCCCATTCATTGTCTGCTGCTGGCTGGATAGTTAGGTAATCTCCGGCGTCTACTGATGCTATGTTCGACTGTATACTTCCTGGCATTGTCTTTCCTCCTTGTTGATGTTATTTTCCGACTATGTATTCCCTATTCTTATATTCTCATATTCTCATATTACTATATTCTCACATTACCATATTTTCACATCCTAACCACGGCTATCACCTATTATACCCGTGAATAAAGACCAGCCTTATTAGATAAATATCAACAAAGCTTATTTTACCATCTCCATTCATGTCGGCTCTCCGTAAAAACTCATCCTCAGATAAAGGTGATATATCAGATATTGGATAGCCGTATCTGTATTTTCCGAGAATGTCGGCATCGGCAAGTGAAACATATCCGTCATCATTCAGATCACCCATTCCGTCTATTGCTATACGTTTTCCAACGTCTATATACGATACAACATACCATTCTTCGAATACATTATCAATCACTATTCTTACAAGTAGATCGTACCGATCGAACGTTAGTGGAGTTATGAAGCTGCCTGCAAATGTACCACTACCATCAGCAGATATTACTTTTCTATAGGTACCTACATGAAATACCTCTGTAGATGTATTTTGCGGACTAATATATGCATCTACATCGAAAGTAGCAGCCCTGTCACCGAGATTGTTTATATCAAACTCGAACGATCTCAACACATTTACATCGAATGGCATGATATCATCCCAAGTAGTTTCCTCAACTATGAAGTCTACAGGTGGAGTTGCAACAATGGCATTAGATAGAAGGATGTGCATTTGAGGGAAATCAAGCACATCATCTATAGATACACGTGCTGTTACTGGATATATTCCGGGTTCAGGTGCATTGAATATTGTACTTGTAATCCTACTAAGTTCATCAGGATCAAGACTAAAGGGAACATGTATGACACTCTCACCAAGTCGATATGTTTTTATCTTAAATTCATGCCGCGTAGATCTGTTATTGCGTATCTGGAATGACAAATGGTAGGTTATACCCGGTCTCATTGCTCCTACAGGTGCTCCTATATTTATATAGGGAGGTGGCTGACGTATCCCTTCTGGTAATGACCTCTTCCAGTGAATATTCTCTATGGAAAAGCTAGCAATATATACAGTAGACACAGGAAACTCTTTTTCTTCTACTCCTACAGTTACCCTTGCAGTCATAGAGTATACGCCAAATTCGTCTGGAGTTGTCAGTGAGCCACCACAAGATAGTGTTTTTCCAGAGCCTACATATTCAGTATACACATGTCCTGTAGGATTGCCATCAAGATATAGCGCTACATTAAATAGGTTATCAGAACCGTAATTCCGTATTCGTAGTTCGAAATCGAATTCACTATCTGGATATAAAGGCTGCGGTGCAAGCCACTCGAGTTCGTACACTTCATAGTTGATGACTTTTGGTGCTTTAGGTATCATCGAGGATGCTATTGTGACGGTAATCATTGCACCTACCATGCTAAATATTGATGGTAACAGTTCTTCTTCGATTACTGATTCTGTTATTGTGTCCATTATAATTCTCCTTTAATTTGATAACTAACTTATTACGGCTACGATACGTTGATACCAATATCAGCACGGACATACGTAGGTATATATCCTGTAGTCATAAACAGTATCATTGCTTGTATATCTCCTGAATTTATACGGCCGTCACTATTCATGTCAGCTCTGTGTAGAAAATCTTCAATACTGAGAGGTGATAGTACTGATGGAGGTGCACCAAATGCACACCAGTTAACTAAGAAAATACTTATAGAATTCACATAGCCATCACCTTCAAGGTCTCCCATGTTGTTGATAGCTTGTCTGGGTGCATATACAGGAACTGGTATCATGTGGTTGCCGTGTTCGACTACGGCGTGTAGTATTGCTGCATCTGTGTTATCTATTATGCCATCACAATTTAGTTCTGCTCTACGTGCAAATTCCCATAGAGGTATGTTCGCAGTAGTTATACTAGATAGAGGTGTCATACCAAACATGATCTGCGCCTGGTTAGCTAAGAAGAGTTGTAAAATCATTTCGTCTTCCTGTGTAACAAAACCATCATCGTTTAGATCACCCAATCCATTGATTGCTATTGTTGGACCAGGTATAGTCCTAATAGGTAGAGTTGCAAATAGTATTAGCCTATACTCATCTTCGTAGCCTTCAAGAGGTGGTCTGTATACCCTGACAGTAACGCTACCCTCTTTTTCACCAATATCTTCTGGAACTATCAGCGTCCATGTTATGATACGTGTCTGTCCGGCATCCCAGTACTTGTCTACGCGATCTGGAAGAAGCAAGGTTGTTTCATTTACCCCGGCCTCAATCCCCACCTGAAGGTTAGTACCTACCTGTTCACAAGCATAGAAGGCATAACCGGATATTGTTGCCTCAACCGTATACTCTCCAGGTACAAGTTCAATCGGATCACCATACGGTACTTCAAGAATTGTCAGGTAATCAAAGGTGAAGTGGTAGAAGGGACCCAGGAAGCCGAAGTCAATGAAGTTCTGGAAGGCAACTTTGTCCATCAGACTTATTATTCCGTCGCCGTTAAAGTCAGCTCTTCGCAGAAATTCTGTTTCGCTTAAAGGTGATATTTCATGTATCGGTGCGCCTCCACGGTAGCTATCAAGTATTAAGATATCTATAAAGCTAACATACCCATCGTCATTTAGATCTCCCATTCCATTAAAAGCTTCTCTTCTAGGGCCAGTTATCTCTATAGGTAAGTGAGCTTCAGCTACTTTAACATCATTGAGATCAAATATCTTGACTATGATACTACCAGATAGCATAGGAAGATCTTCATGTATTGATAGTGACCACGTTAGAATCTTCTCTTCTCCAGGATCGTATTCATCTACACTATAAGTCGGTGAGATTAGTTCTATGCCATTGATAACTGCCTCGATACCGGTTTTCATTTCTACTGCAACCAACTCACCATACTGTATTGATTTGTTAGTAACAGTGACTTCAACGGCGTACTCACCTGGCTCTAGACCTATAGGTGGTACCTCATTACCGTTAATACCAAGAATTCTAATACCAGCGGCAGCACTTGATATAGGAGGCTCCTCTTCCTTCTTAGGTAAGAGCTTGAGCATCATGCCAGCAAACATTATTGCTATCAGGGACGCTATCATGTTTTTCTCGTCGTTCATTGTTATCTCCTTATACTATAATATAATATTTGCAGAACACATCAGCCTACACTGTACCTAATATGCGAGTCTGAAATATATAGAGTAATATATTCATGTTTAGCCAGACCTATAATAACTATGTTACTCGTCCTCCCATTCCGGTATCGGATCTATACCAAACATGATCCGCTTTACCTTCGTAATATCCCCTGCGTCTATGTAACCATCCTGGTTAGCGTCCGCACAGGGATTCGGCGAGTCTAACTCGTAGATGATCCTCTTAATCTTTGTTATATCCCCTGCATCGATCTTCCCGTCCATGTTGGCATCGCCGGGAGAGTAGGTCGTCATCAATGCTAGTGCAAAGAATATCGGTATAAAAGTCCTCATTATGCCTCCTTCTGTAGCGTTCTGGAATAAAAGAGCCTGGTATTCCTACTGGCAGCGGCAGTGTTGGAAATGGAAGCTCTGAGCATGGCTGTTGCGTCAGTATCCCCCGCTGGCAAGTTATCAGTAATTGCACCTTTATCCACACCGTCAACGTAGAACCTTGCCTCTACTCCTGCTTGATATTCTACGGTCAGCACCCCGACGAATATCCCTGTTAAGGTCTCCAGTAAGAGAGGAGTTGGTTCAGTCGTCCCATCTGCTACCGTCCCGAAGATTTCGTCATCCACCACCTTGAATCCTATGTGCCTTTTCGTGTTCGCTGATGCTGTATAGTCTGTTATCCCGCCGGTAACGACATGGATGATCTGTACTGAAATCGCCCCGATAAAGAGTCTAACTCTGAAGTATCTGTCGCTGTCCCATGTTGACGGGATGCCCGTAACCTTAGATACCTGTGCATACGACCCACTGGTAGCACCCGTTGCCAGATAGAGTTGATAGTCAGACCAAATAATACTTCCCGTCTCATGCACCCCGCTGTCTAAGAAATCCTCCGGCAACCAGTGATCGCAGAACCAGAACGGAGGAACATACTTAGCAAGTGCCTCGATGGCGCTAGCAACAGTTCCACTAGGTCCAGTTACTCCTTGTGATCCAGAAGGACCACTCGGACCAGTGCTACCAGCAGGTCCACTAGGTCCAGTTACTCCTTGTGATCCACTAGGTCCAGTTACTCCTTGTGATCCACTAGGTCCAGTTACTCCTTGTGATCCAGAAGGACCAGTAGCACCTGTAGCTCCAGTAACTCCATATGGTCCTGTGCTTCCTATACCGCCACTGGGTCCTGTACTACCAGTAGGACCACTGGGACCAGTAGCTCCTGTAGAACCGCTGGGCCCAGTTGAGCCTATAGCGCCTGAAGGGCCAGTAGACCCTATACTACCAGAAGGTCCCGTCACTCCTTGTGATCCACTCGGTCCAATATCTCCACTTGGTCCTGTTGCGCCCATAGGTCCTATCGAACCTGAAGGTCCAGTACTACCAATGGGACCACTTGGTCCTGTCGAACCTGTTTGGCCGATAGTTCCCGAAGGACCAGTAGATCCGGTAGCCCCAGAAGGACCAGTAACTCCTTGTGATCCCGATGGGCCAGAAGGACCCATAGCACCTGAAGGACCCATAGTACCTGAAGGACCCATAGTACCTGAAGGACCCATAGCACCCGAAGGACCACTTGGACCTGAAGGACCACTTGGACCTGAAGGACCACTTGGACCTGAAGGACCACTTGGACCTGAAGGCCCTGTCACACCAGCACCACTAGGACCAATAGACCCACTAGGTCCTGTTGCGCCCATAGGTCCCGACGGTCCTGTAGCGCCTGAAGGTCCGGTTGCACCCGTTGGGCCAGTTACTCCCGTCGGTCCAACTACAGGATTATATAGAGGCATCTATAATCTTCTCCTAACTATCTTAACTATCTTTGCCTTACCACCCATGAGTAACCAACACTCTCTTACTGCCACTACCACCATGAATACCGTATATAGCACCTGCATACTTGTTTATTGTAGAAGATATCTCATATGCTCCACCATTTGGATTGAGCCGTATTCCTTGATTCAGTGCTGCAGCACCACCTAATCGTATGTATATTACAGTATCAGAGTTATTGACTATGAGCACATATTTAGTACTAGCATGTGCAGATACTATTAGTGTGCTGCTTGTACCAACATCGACAGCAGTACCGCCAGCAGTATTGATAACACAATCGAGCTTTTCGTCTACAGTTGTAATATCTGCCATTATACTGGTAACTCCTCATATCCGTACACTACAAATCCCATTCGCACATTGTGTGACGATCTGTTAATTATTTCGAAATCATAACCATAGGCAGCTTCGCATTTAATAGGTTGAGTAAAGCTTATCTCTAATCCACCATCACCACCCCACATTCCAATAAACTCTGTACCACCTGCACCATATTCACGGAGATAAGCTTGACATATTTGGTGACAATCTCTATCTCCTACAACTATACCATAAATGTATGCCGATATGTGTGTTATGTACCTTGTAGTGCCTCCGGCAGTCTTAATATCACCTGTCAGAGTACCATCAGGTATACTTGAATGAGAAGCTCTTTGGGTAAAAGATCTTGTTCCATGTCTTGCGGCCCAATCAGGAGCAGTATATATAGCAGCTGTTTGAGCAGTAATATCAACTGACGCTACTCCACTTATATTTACTGAGCCAACCACAGTAACCGCACCTGATATCTCAACTATCGGTGTTCCTGTTATCTGAACTGTCGGAGTACCACTAATCTCCACGACCGGTACACCTGATATGTTTACGCTACCAATCACAGTCACTGCTCCACTTATCTCTACAACTGGAGTTCCAGATATATTTACAGAAGGTGTACCACTAATCTCAACTGATGGTGTACCTGTTATGTTAACAGATCCTATAACAGTAACCGCTCCACTAATTTCGACTACGTGAGTGCCAGTAATTGTTACCGTTGGAGTACCAGATATTGTTACTGCAGGAGTGCCTGTTATATTCACTGATCCTATAACTGTTACTGGACCTGATATCTGTACAGTCGGCGTGCCCGTAATAATCACCGTAGGAGTACCACTGATCTCAACTAATGGAGTACCCAATATGTGAACAGATCCCATCACAATAGCATTGACATTACCAGTCACATTCAACACAACGGCAGGATCAACTGCATTGATGTTTATGTCAACATTTGCAGTCTGTGCTGTTATGTTGATAGGCACAGTTATATCACATGCAGCAAGATCAATCTGTGCAAGACCGTGCCTGCTAGTAGTTTCTACATAGAATTTGCCGGTACCCATGTTCTACCTAATACTATCTTAACAACTTAACATCTTCACCACTACCTAACTCTTTTGTTTCCTTAGCCTTTTCTCTCTTTTCTTGCTCAGACATCAGCGACGTCATATCACTTATAACCATAATCATCATCAACATCATCAGAGTCGGCAACCAATCAAGGAATGACGGAGCACGAGTAGTTACTTCATCATTATCACTTGACCAAGGTGGAGGCAGTATATCTGTCCTAGTTGGCGATACGAGTAATGTGGATACGGAATCGACTTCCTGTTCTGTATCCCTCTCAACAAGTCCTACAACAAGCTTTACATCTGTTCTGTCAGAGCTTACAGATCCATGTAGTCTAATGAACTTCTCAGGTTCAACTGGAAACCACGCGTATCCATATACCTGAAGAGTACCATGTTGGAGCAGCACACCATCCTTGTATATACTGCTTACAAGGGTGTATTCTTTCAGATCTGTTGTGGGATTAGCAACGTAGATTATACATCCTATGTCTTTTCCAGGTGTGTAATGCATCCACGGTGATATATCCCAAAATATGTCACCCAGTTTGGTCATATGTTTTTCTCATTATCAGGTTATCAGATTATCAGATTATTGATCTACTCGAGCCATATACCATATACTCTTAGAGCAGCGTGCCATGGGTTACCAGTATCCGCGTCTTCGGCATGTACTCTTATGTAATACAGGCCAGTAAGATCACTCACATCAATATCACGCGTACGACGGGAAAATCTTCGTGTAGCACGTAGTGACCTATCTGCAATACTTGGTCCGCTCATCTTCTCAGTAGATATGATAAGCGCATACTTGCAATCATTGCCATCTTCACCAACACCAGCCCAATCAATGGCAAGCTTATTCCATTGAGTAAGATCTATAAGAGCATTCGTTACCCAAGTTCCGTGGACTGCGCGTCTGCTATCCCGTGCTTCTATAAACAGGTTATTAGACTCCTTTGCCAGATTAACAAACCCACCTGTCGATACGCTGCTACGGCTACCCTGAACCCATGATACAAGCTCTTGTCCTTCAAAGTATAAGTATTCTGGTTCTATCTCTACTTCTCCTACACTGAACGCTTCACTGAAACCACCAACAATAGCGGTATAATTACCTACGTTGCTTGGTGTAACAGTAAATCTAACGGTTCCGATCTGTCCAGGATTGAGTGTTATTTCTTTTTCCATTGTATCCTCCTATTTGGTGTTAGTATATTTACCTGCCTATTACTGTCTATCACTGCCTATTACTGTCTATTACTGTCTATTACTGCCTATCACTGCCTACTTCTCACTACTTACTACCCGCTATTTTACCTATGATCTTGAACATCATCACCATAAGCATAAGAGTAATGATAGGCTGCATCACAGTATCAAACACCGTAGGTGCAACGTACACTGCAGGTGTGTATGTCGATGGACTTATCGTGAGCAAGATATCAGACTCAGCAGTTGTACCCACAGTACATGACCCAGCGGCGTTACCGGTATTCTTTACGGTTACATCTATGTTAACCTGTCCACCCAAATCGATAGATGTCGGTGATACGTCCAGTCCTGTAGCTTCGAATATAGGTACCGGTTGCGATTCAGGATTCAGATAGATATCCCTTGTTTCATCTTCCTTATCGAGTGTTATGTCTATGTTTCCACTCGAATAGTATCCTGCTGCGGAAGCACTTATCTGATAGTCACCGTATTCCAGGTCTTTGAACGAATATGATCCGTTAGCAGCTGTCGTACGGCTTGCTCCATTGAGCAGAACAATTGCGCCACCTATGGGATTGAACGGATACGATGAACTCTTCACAAATCCGGATAGATTAGCCCTATCAGCTATGCCACCTTCTGCAATCAGCACAAAATCCTGTGTAGTTATACTGTCACTGATCGATAGTGAGACATTCTCTTCCTTAGTTAAGTATCCCTCTTTGCTCACAACGATTCTATAATTGCCGAGAGGTACTTCCAAGAACTGGTAGTGCTTATCAAATACAGAACTCGTTAAGCCCTGAAGCTCTACATGAACACCATCGAGAAGGTTCTCATTTGAGTCATATATCGAGCCCTGTACGGTTGCAATTCCAGATCCCGGTCCAGGCCCAGGTCCAGTTCCCGGCTGTGTACCACTTATACCCTGCATCATAGTCGACATCACCGATATCATCATGATACCAACTACCATACCCATCATTCCTTTGCCACTGTCGTCACCAGTATCCGTTATGTTTGGCAGAAATTCCATTGTTATTTACCTCCATCTTGTATTTGTACATACTATCTACGCTATGTGTCACTGAGTAGATTCTTTATACTTCAAGTATTCCTCCACGCTCACTTTCTTGAATCTGTCTGGGTGAGCTTTCATCACAGCGTATATTCCCCATGAATCTTTAGGATCCATGCCGAATTCTGGAACACCGACTGCAAGATACGCTGCATGCAGAGATTTGTATATTACTCCGGTCTTTGTATCCTGCAATGGTTTTGGAGGATGCTTTCTTGCAGCTCGTTTCTTAGCAGCTTCTGTTACCTTCTCAGCTACAGGTGCTGGAGTAGCTACTGTTATACCCCTACCAGATATAATCTTAGCGATTTCCTCTACCTTTCTCGTCTCACCTGGCGGCGCGGCTTGAAGAGCAGCATCTGTGGCATAGTCACCATACTTTGTACGGAGATCCTCAACGAATATCCTGTCTATCTCCTTAGCAAGAGCGTGCATATCGTCTTTGCCCACTTTCTTGATTGCCTTATCAACTGCATCTGATCCGAACGCAATCTTAAGGTCTCTGATCACATCAGGATGCGGAGCTGTTTCTAACGCTAGTCCCATTGTCGAGATTGCGACTCCAAGTGCAGTAGCGTATGCGGAGTAGGCTACTGCTTGTACCACCATTGCATTGATCTGCTGTTGTGATGTTAACACCTGTGCCATGTTAGTTTCCTCCTTTAACGACTATGATACAAGATTCCGACATAAAATATGCGCACTACATCCATACTACCACAACTAGGACAGTATGGCGTAATAGGTATTTCACCCCTTTCTTCTCGTAGATACCACGTATATCCGCAAGAATTACATTTCCAATTATGTCTTGGAAACATTGAACTCATTACTGATTGCATTGTTGATATGGTAGCAATCATAAGAGCCATCACCATTATCGGTTTGATCAGATCTTTTTCTTCCATATTTGTTTGTTCCTTATCGATGTTATTGCTCTCGATATGCCATCCTTTATCACTACCAGATACCTCTTTACCATATTGAATTGCCCTCCTATTCGACTATTCCTCATTGTTAATTTGGCCGACTATGTACAAACACACGCATACATTTATAATATATTTATGCAACATTCTGAGTATACATTATGCAATAATATAAAACAACTATAGCGCGCATTTTGTATTACCGAGCCGCTAGTTTTGCCAGAGCTAACATCAATGCAACTGGAATAACGACTTTCAGCATCCTATCCATAACATTAGGAGTAGGTACGGGAGATTCTATTTCACCTATAAGAGTAATAGTAACGGTATCACCAGGTACTATACCTGTTACTTCACTGGCGTTGACCTCGAGAAAGTACTTACACAGGAAGTTCGGAACGACTGCTTCTCCTATCTCAAGTAAAGGTACAACTTCCGTTACATGCAGACCACCGTCGATAAACACGACACTGATATCGAACAGCATATTCTCGGCAGTGACAGTGGGTGCATACATGTAAGGAAGTACGAATAGCATACCAGTTTCGGGATCAATAGATTCGATACCGCTCAGGCCTTGTTCTAATTCGTCTGGAGTGGTAGCTACATAGCATTCCCATGACTTGTCTCTTATTGATACTGTCGCTCTCTGCATTTTGATTGTGCCTCCTGTTATATTAGTCTATATCAATGATCATACAAGTTTATTCATACCAATTTATGCCGTGAAGACGAGAGAAGCCTGGGCGGGCTCAAGAAACTCTATTCTGTATTGCCTGCCACCAATAAAGTCATCGTCAAACAGAACGAAAGTCATTGTATTCCAGTAGTCATTTCCGTAATCCTTACCCCGAAACTGCATTAGGCCACTGTAGTATTCTTCAGTTCCTGTAGGTGGTCTAAGGTAATACCATCTCCACTTGTCGTGTGCACCACCCCAGGAATACCATATCACAGCATAGCCTTCTCCACTATGTAGAAGTTCTGCTCTGCCATCCGGTCCACCTAACCAGCTCTTGCCTGGTCGTATGTATATGTTCTGAGTGGCAGCTATGATTACATCACCTATCAACACTTCAAACCTATAGTATGTGAGATCATGCTTCATATTGTTGTGTGAACCTGTTCGCCTGTATATCCCATTTGGCTCCACATCGAAAGAGTATAACTCCGGCAGGTATGCTTCTTCTGGTTGGCCCCACCATTGCTGCCAGCGAATTACTCGCAAGGTACCGGTTAGCCTTTGCGGAGTATTGTTTCTTATACGAATATAGAACTTGTCCTCTGAAGCATTGGATGGTTCAGGTTTCGGCCATGTAGCAAAGGCAAGCTCTTCAATGTTGACAATGTTGAAGTCACCTTCGTGCATGAGTGTTACGTCGAATCTGGTCTTAGGAGGCTTCGGGTTTATCTCTACATAACCCGTATATTCTTCGTAATCAGAAGTAGTTACTATGATACTATACAGTCCGGGAACAATGTTAAGGATTTCATACCACCCTATTCCAGCCTCTGGTTCAGTATAACTGTATGTTTCATATATACCGCCTGGCCCTTCTATCTTTATGAAGGCTCCGCCAATACGTTCACTTGTTAGGTTAGCCTTAATCACACCGAAGAGGTCTCCTATAACAGGTGACGGTATAGCTTCAAATTGTGCATTGTGATCACCGACATTCACATCATATATACCACTCCCTGTAGGAATGATATTAAACCTTGCAGTCTCACTCTGACCTGGTTGTAAAGTGATTTCTTTTTTCATTACTATTCCTGTCTTAAGAAGTTAATACCTATTACTACTCATATTTATGCTGTGAAGTTGAAGTAAACATCTGGTGATCCTCCAGGGCTAACGTCCGCTTTATATGTTCTACCACCAATAAAATCATCGTCTGGTATAACAAGAAACACTGTTGGCCATGTTTCATTGTTATAGTCACTACTCCTGAACTTATACCACCGACTTAAATAATCGTATGAACCAGTCGGTGGTCTGCGGTGATATGAGTCCCAATACTGAGACCAACCACCCATAGCAAACCAGAATACAACAAGGCCAGGTTCTTTATGTACACATTCGCCCTTGGCTCCTGCACCAGTCCAGTGTTTACCTGGCATGATATATATACGCGAAGTCTCAGCAATAATCTGGTCATATGCTTCTATCTCAGCCCTGACATATGTCTTGTCAAAGTTGAGAAAACTCCAGTGACACCAAGACCTGTATACTTCGTCGGGGGCAAGGGTGAAGCTCCAATTCCTCCATCTCCTGTCATCACCCGGTGGTTGATTCCACCATTCCTGCCAATCATATATTTTGAGTCTACCAGATATTGTATTCTCACCGACATTCCTTATTCGTATATACAGCTGAACTTCAGATCCTGATCCTGAAGGTTCTAATCTGCTACCGAAAAACATCTCATCAATTATGATCTGTCCAATTAGCGAAGCTGGTGTAAGATGCACATTCAGTGGATATGATTGTCCTGGTAGCAATTCTATTGGCATATCATTAACCTCTTCTTGATCTATACTAATAATTATATCTAGGATGCGTCCACGTAAAGTAGACATGTCTAGGTGTTGTATCTCCTCCCATTATGTATGCTTCATACCTTGCTCCTGTAATAAGATCAGCATCAAACTGAGTCAGAAACACAGCCGGCCAAGATTTATTACGGTAATCCTTTACATTATACTCAAACGATCGAATATAGATAGCATCACCATCTGCTCGAGGTGGAGTACGATAGCTCCCAGACCACCGAGTACATTCAGACTTCTGTGAATACCATAAAGTTACTATTCCTGTTTCAGATCGAATACACTGACCGTATGCGTTATTCGAATCGCCTACATATACCTTACCAGGTTCAAAATATGCACGAGGAGACTCAAGTATTTCGCCCCCAATCTCTATTTCATATCTAGCATACGCCAGTTTACCTTCATGTAGTTTGCTTTCCCATCGATAACGATGAACATCTCCAGGCAATATCGTAAAATTCGTCCAGTGCCACCTTCTCTCTCCACACCATTCCTGCCAGTCAGTTAATCTCATTCTACCAGATAGCTGTGCTGAACTGAGATTTCTAAGTCTAATATATGATTCGTAATCTGCAGTACCAGTTCCGTATTTGTTTACGCACACAAACATCTCATCGACAGTAATGAGATCTGTTAATGGCAACACCTCAAACTGCGCGTTGTGATCACCTATACTCACATTGTATGTACCGTCCGATGTAGGAATTACATTAAACCTTGCAGTCTTACTCTGACCTGGTTGTAGATGTACTGTTTGGTTCATTATACTATCTCATAATCTTCGACGACATCGACATAAACATTATCAGTATAACAGCAGGCACTATCTGATTCAGATAACTCGTAATAGGTACAGGCTCAAACACAGCAGGTACATGAGCTGCAATGTATGTACCCGGTATAATACTCAGCACAAAATCACAATCCGGCTCATCTCCAATAGTGACTTCTCCTTCAACATCACCAGTATTCTGAACGGTAACGTCTATAGATACTTGTTGGTTGACGTATACTTCTGTAGGATCTGTTGTTAGATTTGTTATGCTGAATTCAGCAATACCGAAATGATACTCTCGAGTTATTGCATCTAGTTCCTGTTTGGTAATCGGGTATTCAAATCCTGTAACTATCGTCTGATATGAGTAATCTCCAGATGCAGCAGTGAAAGAATAAATATCCATTACGTCATGTTCACCGAAACTACTACGGTAGTGAGATAACAGACCTGTACGTATAGGATGGTTTTCCCATTCAAGAACCATAGCATCAAGTTCTTTCTTTGTAACTGGGTAGTCAAAGCCTGGCACCGTTATGTCACCGAAGTAGTGATTTGTCGCAGCTAATACAGAATCGTCGTCCATCACACCTGATTCACCATAGCTGCTACGATAATGTGCCAACAAATCTAGCCGAATATGTTCAGGGACTACTTCCGATATTGATATAGTACCAATATTCAGAGACGCTATCTCTTGGTCATTATGATAAACCACAAGAATTACAGGATACATTCCTACAACTAGTGGCATGGTTATAGGAATGCTTGCAGTCTTAGTTCCAAGAGCACCTATAGAAACCGTCTTATCTGACCTTATAACATCAGACTGTCCTATTATTATCATCAAGGATGCAGTGATAGTAATGTCACTGTGTGTGGGATTAGTAAACGCTAATACAGCACTTCGCTGCTCTCCAGGATAAAACTCATAGGTTGATTGACCAAATATATTCATTTACCTACTCCCATCCGATGAAGTCGATATTGATAGCAGGTGTGACAACTATTATCACATTCTCCGTAGCCTTATACAGTACAAGATGTGTACCATCTACTACCACATTCACGAATACATAATATTCACCTTCTATCAAAGGCATCTCAACGGTGAAGTGGACTACTGAACTTCCACCTCCAGGTATCGTAATACTACCAACACCAGAAGATGCTGCCTTATCAGCTCCGATTGAGCTTGTTGAGAGATACAGTTCAACATCGTATGTGAACTCTCTAGCGGTTGGATTTGTCATCGTAGCTATTGCAGTCTTCGTTGAACCTGCTTCAAATGTAGGGTCATCCATTTCGAATGATACGATGTTAAGTTGTGGTGCTATGTGGTTTTGAGATTCGATGCTGTGATTGTACATCTTGTTGTTACCTCCGAATTGTTATAATGTTCTACTATTCCCACTCAATACTAATATCTACTGCGGGATGAGTATTCGCGATATGGTCCATCATCTCATCATAAGTCCAGAACCACTCACCACATATTGGACACTGATACTGAGGTTGTGGCGGCTTTGGTATGAACGACCCCATAACACCGAACATCATAACAATCACTACCATGCCCATCATGGCTTTCATGGTGCCGTCTTCTTTCTTTTCTATAACAGTGTCAACATTTGCCATAGTGAGCTCCTTGTATCATTATGCTATATCTATATTTCCTTTTTGTCCCCTTTAGTTCGACTCTTCTTAGCACGCAACATATCAATCTCTGCACGCTGAGTCGATACCTGTTCAGTTATACGAGTACTTGTTTCTGTACATCGTAATTTCATCTCATCTGCTGATTGTTTGATAGCTGTTAATCCGTTGTATGGATCATCAAGTCTATTACCTATAGTCCGCAATTCATGCTTAAATTCTCTTAACATATCTTCATTCTGCTTCTTTGATCTACTGCCATTGCGAACTATTGCGTATATGACTCCAACTACTGATGCTGTACTTGTAATCCACAATGGTAAAAGATGAATTTCCATATTCTTGATTCCCCAATCTTTTTATTTGTGTGTATTCAGTTCTTATCATTATCGTTATCATTGTCATTATCATCTCATCATCTTTACAAGCATACTAAGCATTGAAAGCGTAATCATCGGCGTTACCATAACAGAAGCATCGAATACACGTGTTGGTTTTGGTGCAATCGTTTCCGTAAACAATGGACCATAAGGAAGACCATTTCCGTAGTTATTGTCTTTACCTTGACCAGCATATTCTGGCTTAACACAGAACTTGATAAGATGCTCATCAATTAGATCTTCCATTCTTATAAGTTCCCATAGATCTAACGGACCAAAAAGATGTTCTGGATACCTTACACTCTGATGGATAAGCGCAGCCTCTTGATACATTGCACAAAGACCGGCAACAAAAGGTGTTGCGAAAGATGTTCCACCCTTAGCTACTCGAGCAGTATCGCCTTTACCGCTTGCGACAAGGAGATTTTCACCTAAGAATACAGTATCCGGTTTCTGTATGTAGGGTGATTCATTACTGGGACCACGTGAACTCCAAAAACTGACCTCAAAGGGATCAAACCTACAAGAGCCAACTGCAAGTACATGCTTTTCGAGAGCAGGAACCATTACAGTATTTGGATTGGGACCCGCATTACCAGCAGCCGCGATCAGCCAAATATTCCTTGATATAGCTTCACGGCAGATTACCCTTACTGGATCACTATATCCAGATGTTTGATGATAAGGTATACCAAGACTCAAATTGATGATCTTCGGCGCATATTCTAACTGATCATCATGCATAGACATACAGTCATCTATAGCCATAACAAGATCTTCTGGACTTCCTAGACCCTGATTGTTAAGGATCTTGAGATTGAGTATACCTGAATTTGGCACAGCAACTCTAAGTATATGAGCGACACCTGTACCATGATCAAACACGTCAGATGGATTGGGATTAGTTTCGTCTGTATAGTCGTGTTCATATACTATACTGTCCTCACCAATATCCACATGAGATTTGCGGATACCTGAGTCAATGATGGCTATGTTTATCCCTTCTCCGTAAAGCATCGGGTCTGTGAGTTTACGCGCTTCTTCGAATCCTAGTTGAGCGAATATTGCAGATGGAGTATATAGGGGTTCGCCTTCTATAGGCGTAGGTGGTTCGACTTCTTCACCGATGTCTATAACCGCAGTTGGGGAAGCAGCTTCAACTCTAGCTAGCTCATCAACAGTATAACCTTGTGATCTCAACTTATTGACTTGGTCCTTAGTAAGAGAAGCGAATACAATATCGCCGTGCCTGGTAGATTTTGTATTCTTACCGCCAATAGCGATTATTTGTTCGGATGTGGCGCCTGTTACAGAATAGCGTATTGTTTCTTCGCTCATTTGTTGTTATTTACTCCTCTCACAATTTGCTATATTCTGATTGAGACTGCGATTTAATGATCTTTCAGATTCAAGATCTTTTGATAGTTTATTGATAGTCCTCTCAGACGACGCAGACGCGAAGTAGAATGCGATTACAGCGCCAATTATACCAGTGATAGCTTCCATCGGTAGCTGTCGAGTGAACGATAGGTAAGCGAATAGAGCACCGGCAATGAGACCGAGAGTTGGCCGGACAAGTTGATTGTAGTTGTGGATGAAGTTGTTCATGTCTATCTCTTGCACAAGTTCACTAATTGGTCTTATTGAGGCTGATCACCCGTGTAATACAACCACTGTATCCGAATCAGATCAGCTATATTCACGAACCCATCCTGATTTACATCTGCTCTGCGTAGAAACTCTGTTTCATCCAACGGGGATATATCCGATATTGGATACCACATTATGTACAGTTTTAGAATGCTGATATCAGCCCACGAAACATATCCGTCATCATTCAGATCGCCGATACCATCTACTGCCGGTCGTTTACCAACATCGACATAAGATAGTACATACCATTCCTCGAAGACGTTATTTATCGTTATCTTTGCTAGCAGTTTGTATCTATCGAAGTTTGTAGGCATTATCAGATGACCGCTAAATGTGAATTCATCACCATGATATATCAATGCATTGTGGTTACCGATATACTTGATCTCTATGTCAGTACGGTATGGCTCTGCGTATAGATCTACAGAGAAGTTAGCAGGTATAGGTGGAGCACTAAAGGGAGTAGGATTAAGATTCTTTATGCTGAACTCATAATCATGTAATGCACCAAGATCGAAAGGCATCAAGTCATCCCACGTCGCTGCGCTTACCTCAAAGTCTACAGGCGGAGAGGTGAATATCGCTTCTGCCAACAGTATCGTGTTAGGACTCAGCTCATTCACACCATCTACAAGAACACGCGCAGTGATTGGATATGTACCGGGCATATCGGCGGATATTTGCACGCTCTGATTCCAGCTAAGTTCACCTGGTTGCACAAGATTAGTAGTCGATGAATGGTGTTGTCCCATTCTGAGCGCTCTGATCTGGTATGTACGAGGTACACTTTCATTATTCCTGATACGATAATTCAAATAGTATGTTTCACCGGGTCTTAGAGCACCTACTGGAGTACCGACAGTTATATAGGGAAGTTCAGGGGTAAAAGGACTACCGGCTTTTGACCAGTGTATCTCTTCAATAGAAAAGCTGGAAACGTAGACTGTCGATACTGGATAAGTCTTTTCTTCTTTACCTACTATCACCTTAGCAGTCAGGTAATATACTCCTATAGTACTAGGAGCGATGAATGTACCGTTACAGGACATTGTATTTCCTTTAGGCACGTTGGAGTTGAATACATGACCAGTAGGTTGATCATTGAGATAAAGCACAACACTGAAGTCATTCGTAGAGCCGGCATTCTTTATCCTGAGTTCGAAATCAGATTCACTTTCAGGATAAAAGGGTTGATATCCGAACCATTCAATCTTCTCGACTAAGTAGTCTACAGTTTTGGGTACTATAGCTGACATCATATCAACCATAGTTACTGTTACCAGCATTCCCATGATTGGCTCTATCATTGTCGCCAGTTCTAACTGAGTTTCTACTTCATACATTGTATGCTTACCTCCATAATGTCATAAGCTACTATATATCATCTAATCTAAATATCGTCTAATCTAAATATCGTCTAATCCAAGACTATCCTTCACGTTTTCCCATCTATTAGCAAAGGTAATGACAGAAGACCCGGCAAACAGTAGACCTAATACTCTGTTATCTTCGGTCAATATCAGACTACCACTATCACCACCTTCACCAAACGGATTTGGTATACCTATCTGATCAACAAACGTTGCGTGTCTACCATCACTTAAACCAACTTCTATAGTGGCATCTGTGATCTTTACACTGCTACGAGTAGTGCCAGTAGTCGTGCCTGTTTTCTTGACTAGTTGGCCTATATAGGCTTCTTCTTCACCTGCAATCTCTATATAGTTGTTGCCATCTTCGAGTATCGTGTTTGTGACAATACTTTCATATATAGGCCTGGCAAGAGCACAATCGACAGTATTTGTATCAACAGATATCGGTGTAAGTATTCTGGTACTACTGTGCAATATTGAGGCGAAGAAGTTACATATTCTCGTAATGATACTGGCAATCGGACAATCACTATCACCGCTCATCTTTATTGGTACAAATTCAGATAATCTAGCAACGACATGATTGGCTATATTGCCTCCATGTATAGAACCAGGTTGAAGAATAGCACTACCTATTTCAGCTTCATTACATGCAGCAAAGACATGGTTGTTTGAGAGGAGTCTAAGCTCACCCTTCTTGTATACTGGGTTAGAAGTTCCGGCAGATACCGTCTTCTCACCGATGCTGACACCACCAGGTACAGGACGGAATTCACGTGTTCTGTCTATTGTCAAGAACTCAACTTTGCCTACTGTTTGAACATCAACAGTCATTCCGTCGATTTCAGTAGGTATTATATCTTCAACCGACAGTTCAGATAACGGTTCCTTCTTCACTACACCAATGATGATAGCAGACTCATCTGTACATTTCCCATCTTTGTACTTGATGCCGGTACCTACGAGTACGACATTCTTCTTGCGTTTAAGCTGAGAGACTTTCTTTTCACCTATTATGTTTGCAATATCCATATATCACCTTCTTTGAACTTTGTGTTTCTATCTTACTACTTGAACATCGACATCATTGTCATCATCATGAACATCATAATTATCATAGGCAGTATCTTTATAAGTTCAGTTATCTCTTCACCGACAACCTTTTCTATGATACTGGTTCCTACAATACCTAGATCTTCTATAATCACAGACGATATGTACGGTATTGACTGAGCTGTCAGTTTGTGAGGATATACTGCTGGGCTGAATGCAAACGCTATATCTGAGAACCATCTTCTACTCTTTTCTTCATTGTTATAATTGTGATCCTGCACCCACAGATTAGCTCTGACTGGTATAAGACCGATTCTATCAAATACCTGCTTTGCACGGGTTACTAGTTCTGTAACTGATAGTTCCTCTCTGAGTACAAATTCTGTTCTATCATACCAGATTATATTCCTGTACCGTGCAGGTAGTAAGCTGGCGTCTTGGTGTTGATAAGCAAGTGTCCATTCCATTGGTTTATTATATGATACGATACGGTACTGTACAGTACGGTACGGTACGGTACGGTACGATATGGTACGGTACCGTATGAGTAATTATACTCAATCCTCCATCATATTCGACATCATACCTACCATCATCATGAGCATCATTAGTGGAAGCATCATTCCCAGCATACTCATCATACCGGGCTCTTCATATACCTCGATGCATTGTGGTATTTCGTAGAATGCCTCAGCACCACCTTGAGGTATATCCACACCTAGATTGTATATTCCGGGCTTAGTACCCTTCTTTATCTCTATATCGTTAACAGAAGACGCAGGAGTGAAATCATTTGCGGGTGGTAGGGTTTGCGTAACGGTACTGCTGAGTACTTTACTTGCACGAGTTCCAATGTATGCAATGACTGAGCATGTAAATCCACTAGGTTGTCTGTACTCGAATGTAGATATGACTCTGATAACGTCACCGTGAGTTACCCTAACAGGTCCATCAGATTCCTGTATCGCATACACAGCTCCATTCGGTCGGAATACATAGATGCTATTTATCATATCTACTCCTTAATACTATATAAGAACACAATCTTAGAATAGGACCTACTGCATTACGTGAGTCGTGAATATGTTGTTATCTTCAGATCTGAGATATCAGCAGAAACTTCTGTAAATGCATCTAGATACACTACATCATTTTGAAAACCGTCTGGAAGTATAAATAGATGCGGGTTATCCCATATACTAGCAGATCTGAATACAAAAGTCGTAGTTTGATTGTACGTCACAGGAGTAGTAGTGGTTGTAACGGTTACAGATTTTTGTTCCCAATCACCAGCATTGAACCACTCACCAGTACCTATCCTCTTACAGTTACCGAATTTGAAGTTTATATCTCTACCGGTTCCAACCCATTTGAATGACCATTTTAGCTCTATTGTATTACCGGACACAACATTGATAGGACCGCCTATCGTGCTTGCTTGACGTATAAATTCAGGAAAGAAATCTCCGGACCATAAAGGATAATACAGCTGTCCAGTAACTGGATTGCCCAAATACATTGTTCCATTTACATGCAAGTACACATAACCATACTCTGTATGCCAATACCATCCTGGCGTGGTTGGCTGAGATTGAGATACTCTGTATTCAGATGGGATAGGCTGTATAGATTGCGGTGTTACCAGTCCATCTCCTTCTAGATGCCCCAGATTCTTTATTGAGAACTCGAGATCCTTTATCATTGACTTTTCCTCCTTAATTGATTCTTGAATATGATGTTACTCTTAGTTCTGTGAGAGCAGATGTTACCAACTCAAACGCATTCAGGTACACTTTGTCAGCAGGTGTGGCACCATCTGCTTCATATTTGATATCATTTGGTAGTATAAATACGTCATTGCCTGAATTGTATTCAAATATGCAGCCTTTTATATAAGGTACTGGACTTCCAGGACTACTGTTGACGGCAACTGTAAACTCTACTACATCATGTTCAGTTACGTGCTGTGAGTGTCGATTGCAACTGCCAGCACGAAAAGTCAAATTTCCAGCATTTCCCTGCCAATAGAATATGAAAGAGATGCTTATGGGTGCACCTTTTGTTACCGGTATTGGAGCTAATGTACTCACCTCGTTTGCATTTCTCTCGTGCCATGGTAATCCTATAAAACCGGCAAATACACTAGGCAATGGTACATTAGAAGATAGGCCGTAGGCTCTGAATGCTAAACCAGATATACTTCCGCTAGGTGTACTCGCTGCTTGAATCATAATGTCTCCTTATCTTTCAAGTTATTGTGTATAATACTGCGGAACATACACTTCAGGTGGATCTTCATCCTTAACTATTGAGCGTATTAGTCCCATTACAGATGATATCACTGCTATAGCTAACAATGTTCCGAAAAGAGCAGTCGTTACAGGACCCAATGCACCAACTGTATTAGTCTGATGAGTATTATAAGCAGTGTGAACAGAAGTTGGGTATAGATAATACATAGTAACTACCTACGATACTTTTTCCCTATCAGCCTTTATAGTATCGACTGTTCCTGCAATATCCTGTATTATGTGTGTTATAGCAGATACAAGATGTAGAACAGCTGTAGCACCGATTGCAGCACTAGAAACATACAGAGCCTGGTTAGTTACAGCCTGGTTAGTTACAGCACGGTTAGTTACGCTGTTGCGGCTCGGTACATATACACTACGATACTGACTACTTCTAATCATTCTATTTCTAACTAATTCTGACTAACCTTGTTATTACAGATCCTCACCACCATATGTCGTTCTCAGCTCTTCGACCAGCTTCCTCTCCCTTTCTAACAACCTACGCTGACGGGGAGTCAACCTATCTTCATACTCATCAACAAGTTTCTTCTGTTTCCTAGATAGTCTCTCAGTTGCATGTGCCTTGTGAGCTTCAGACATCTCGGTATCAGGAGTCTTGCGAATATCCCTTGCAACGTCACCTATATCAGAAGAAACCTTAGTTACCTTGGCTGCACCTTCTGATTTAGATCTTCTAAAAGCGCTGTCAATTCTCTCGATACTGTTAGCGATACTTTCTATTCTATTGGCTATGTTTTCAGCCTTAGTAGCTACTCTATCTTCTATTGGTCGTTGAGGTGCAGGTGGTGCTATAGGTTGTTCTGTAGGTGGTGCTATCGGCGTAGGATAGGTATACCGACTATCTATTCTTTTGGGCTTCGGTTTTCCGATTGCACCACTCATGATCTTCATAATGATCATCATCATAATCAGCGGTATCATCATGTTTACCATCTGCTTCACTGAATCCGGTACCAAGAACGTCCATGCGAGAATACCAAGGATTATTGGCAGTCCTATAAGTAACATAATACTACCGATAATTCCTGACAATGCAATCCCCTTAGTATATACGACATAGACCGATGCGGGATCATTACTGTCTAAATATACATAGTTTTGAAGCAGTCTGCCCGCATCGGTCTTTGCCAACTCTACTTCGAGTGCCGCGAGAGATTGGCGTGATGGCACTTCGGTAAAGGTCAATTTCAAAAGCATAGGTGCACCTTCAGGGAATGAGTTTTCGAGAGATGCAGCATAGTTGATATCTTCTTCGGATGAGAATTCTCCGAGAAAGATCGGTTGATATCCGTGCTTTGCGAGAAGTTCTATCATGTTGGTTATCCTTTTATCCGTATATTAGTTCTGTACTGTCTACTATAAGTTCCTTACTGTCTACTATACTGGACGAGGAGCTTCAGATCCTCAGTTTTCTTTAAGGACCCAAAGCTCCTCGTTATCTAGGGAGCTTCGCGCTAGTTATCTTCTGCGCGGTGTGTCTGTTATCACTTAGACTGTGTCTGCATCCATTATGCAGCAGTGATTACGCCTGTGTCGAGCAGAGGCAGATAGGTGATGTACCAGTCGATGAGACCACCAGTAACTGCAGCTGCCGTTGCGTCAGTAACGTTGATCACACCCGGTGCGAGGATGATAAACTTACCATCCCACTCTGACGTGGCAATCAAACCCATCGCGCCAAGTACTGCTGACGGTATTAGCTGACTTGCAGCCAAACCATCCCAGCTATACAGGGTACCGATAGCATCGGTATCAATGTCTGCAGCAGCCGCGCACAATGGGGTTTCAACGCCTACGGTCGGGGTAAACTGTAGCCTCGGAAGCGCTGCGCCTGCTATAAGCTCAGTACAGTATCCGAACAGGCTCGCAACAAGTACAGGACTGTTCGCGATAGTAAAGATGTTGAACGTCGCAGTACCGAGCTCAAGTGCTACACCCGGTCTCCGTACCGTCTTGAATGTCCTCGCTTGGTACAGTTGATCTCTTGTGTATTTCGTGTCGGGCATCTAGTTGTCCCTCCTATTCTTATTTCCGTCCCAAAGTGATTCTTTATTATCACTCCGAGGGTCCCCAGGCAGTACGGTCCTGATATCTGGTACAGTCTTTGTATTCAGTACAGTCTTGGTATTCAGTATCACAATCTTGCTAACCTTACTACCAAAACCGTACCGCTGGGGTCTCCTTCAAACATTCGTTATCCGGGAATCCATCGTAATAGGCATTACCTCTCAAGCACTCGGCAATGCTACGCAACCAACAGCTTCCCAACAGTACCGAAGAGCTGAAGAGTGCTTGCAGTAGCGACGTTTACCTGAGCAGTCGTTGTCGTTACTGTAAACGTGATCTTTGCACCAGCAGGCAGTCTGAGCAGAGGAACCTTATTCCCCAGAGCAAGTGCTGGAGCCCAAGGTCCAAACTCATCCGCAGTCGTGGTGAGAGCACCAGCCGCGGCTATCAAACCAGCAGCTGGATGGAATGACTGACCGGCAGAGTGTGCCGGATCTTCTCGACTCGGCCACAAACTGCATCTCCAGTTACCAACCAGTCCATTGGCGGCACCGACAGCGTTGACATTGGTGAGAACCCCACTGATGAAAAAGACAAGACCTGCAGGAACAGTTAGCGTGTCAGTCAGCACGGTTCCAATAGGGCTGGTCGCACCGACGACTGTAGTCAACGTCAACAGGTCATAGTCTGCTTCTCTACCATCGAGGATACCAAGAATGTGTTGCTGTTCGGCCTCCACCAAGGGCTGATTGACCGCTTTGTCGAGATCCCAGAACGCAGCCTGTCCCTTATACACACCAATCGGCAGAAAACCGAGATCGGACGTTACCCTATTGGTGACATGGAGCGGACTCAGAGATGTGGGGACTGCGAGCGGATGGATTGTCTTGTTTGCATTGTCTACTAATCTGTCTTGACCCACGTTATACCTTCCTTTCTGTTTATTCTGATTCTGTATACTTACCAGTTCTAGAAGGTTTGGAAGGAGCCTCTATCAGACCCCTTCCACCACCGTTACATTTTGGTGCTATTCAGATTCAGTTCCGGTTCAGCTCCGGTTGAGTTTTGGTTTAGTTCCGGTTAAACTCCGGTTAAGCTCAGTCTAGATGTCCTCGGTCATCTTGGTCATGACTTTCATGATCATGATCATCATGATCAGAGGAATCATCATGCCCATCATGGCGGTCATCGGATCTGCGGCTTCTGTTGCTGGTACGAAAGACATTTGGTTGTTCCTCCTTTTTAGCATTCAGTGTAGTACAGTATCCTCTATGCAGTCTCAGTTAGGCTATATCTCCCCTGTAACCTTGGTCATGATTTTCATAACCATGATCATCATGATCAGAGGAATCATCATGCCCATCATGGCGGTCATCGGGTCGGCAGTGGTATCAGCTGCCCGCACTGCTGGTACGAATGAAGACTGCTGAGGATAAGCTGACACCTGAGATGGTGACAGTCGAGGAAGGGCGTTCAGTTGCTGTGCGTTGATCATATTGGTCGTTTCCTCCTTTTTACTTATCCCTTGTTTTGATTCCGGTTCTTGTTCTTGTTTCTGCTCTGACTTAGCTTCTTGCTACCGCCGCTCATAACAATCAGCTTATGTCTTGTGCTTGTACTGATGTGGTATCATACCACTGTGGGGTAGCCATTTCTGACTACCCCACAATGATCAATACTACACACCCCAGCGCTGCTTGATGCCGGTTTCCCACTTGTCTTCCAGTCCGGGCTTAACGACTCCGATGTACGCCTGAGCCGGAGACCGGCCACGTACGTGAGCCTCAGAGGCGCCGAGAAACGCCGCTACACCCTTGACGTAGTTGGTCGGCATGACCGCCAACTTTTCGCGGTACGAGAGCTTGGCTGCTGCAAGTGTCTTTGCCATTAGTATGAACCTCCTAAATCCTGTATTTTGATTATTTGACCCAACAAAATAGTACTGCACAGGCACGCGGCCATGCCAGCACTGGTACCCAATTGCTGAATCATGAGCTTATTATATAGTGTATAGAAAAGTTTGCAAACTGTAAAACACCACAGTTCTGAGTAATTTACAAGAATAAGAACACTGAGTAACTAGATAGAAAAAGGTTCTCTGAACACCCATATAAAATGTCCAGAGAACCAAATCAAGAATAGTTGTATTGATATGATACTATGAATTTTCAGTAAATCTTTTTACAGCTGCACCTCCTTATATTGTTATCTACCTTAGCAATCTTCTAGCATACTGCCACGATTTCTCTTCCACGAACTTCCTGTATTCAGGAGAATCTTCTGCAACACCATATACAGAAGCCTCGTTCTTGCACCAGTTAAGAACGAACTGTGATTGAGACAACACCTCTATAGCTGCCTCAATCTGCTTACGTGTAAACTTCTTCGACAGCGGAACGTACATGTAGAGTACCTATTTCGGTTTCTTGCTCTTATCCTCACCCTTAACTTCGATAATCTCACCCCTTATCTTGAAGAACGTTGAAAGCTGCGTGGCAAGAGTCTCCGAAAACTGAGGCAGCAACGACTTGACGAACTGCTCACTTTGATCATCACTCGGTATGAATTTGAGGTTGATGGTGTTCTTGAGATAGTTTACCGTAATCTCACCCTTGATATTCTGTGAGATCTGCTGGACCTGTTGCATTTTCTTAGGATCTATTGAACCCATCGATGGAAACATTTTGTGATTACCTCCTTATACCTATATACATATTATTACTATTGCGTGTTGTCTAAAGGGTATATTACCTGTATATATTATACACTACGGCATAGGTCTGTCCTTTAGATCTCGTTGTTCTTGGCATTCATCAGGCGATGCGCACTCATCAAACGGCATGTCGGGTACCTTACTACCATGTTCAAACTGCCATTCTCTCATACTCTGAGAGTGATCGAAAGCAGCTTCGACTATATGATTATCGGCACCGACAAGCTCAGCAACAAGCGCCCAGATCTCAACAACTAATGGCGCTACTTTGTCCTGTGCTCTGAGTAGGAATACAGGCTCATTTTCTGGGATTTTGTTCTCTGGATCCTGGATGCGATTGTAGTCTTCTCGTGCGTGTTTCATTTGGTTGTATCCTCCTTTAATTTGTTATCTCAGATGAACTTAGCGAAAAAGGTACCGCTATCATCAGATACTACATTCATATCAGATACTACAGTCATGCGATACTTTATAGGGACTTTTATATTACCGAATATTGAATGTATATCCTCAGTATAACTTCTACCTTTCATAAATCCTACATTATAGAACATGCTTCCTATCTTAACAATTTCGAGGATTGCATTCTCATTCCAAAATGTAGCTTGCGGTGATTTGTCCAGAAGCATCACCGTTAATTGCTGTAAATCTTTGCGGCCTTCTCTCCAAGTATCTGTTGCAATACCTATAGTGTCTTCAACCCACTTCATAGATCTATTTATATTCATCCTAACGAAATTGTTATCTAAGAAGAAATCGTTATACATCTGGTAGCATCCTCCTCTTTATATCCTATAGCAACATACGCTGTCTACTATCAGTTTCACTTCTCTCAATATTTACATCTGTGTATGTATTCTTCCCCCTTTCATTATTTGCTATTTTCTCTTCCTCTATCCTCTTCTTTTCATTCTCCGCCCTTCTCTTATTATCAGCTTCTGCAATCTCTCTTGCCCATGCCCACGCTGCAGCAGAGTCTTCTTCAGTCATATACCAATTACCCTGTTCAATATATTGTTCGAGATCAGATATGTTCTTACTGATAACATCCATTTTCTTCTTCAGGTAAGTTATCAAGTCCTCAGTACGTTTTCTCTCTTCATCAGTCATCGGCCTGTATGGCATAGTATATAGATCTCCTTATATCTTACTGTTCCTGCACTCTTATTCACTACACTCAGTCATTCTTACGTCTAGTCCAACCACTCACTACCTCATCTGTGTCAATAATATCAGCTCCAGGTAATCCTCCAGGCATCATTTGCCTAGTCATTTGCTTGATTATAGGTTTGAATGCATCTGCTATCATTGAGCGCATAGGATCATCCGGAATAGATCTCGGTTCCGCCTGTCTTGCAAGACCGGCTCTAATATCTTGCATAGTAGGTCCAAGAAGATCACCAATCTGACCAGCAGCTTCTTCTGCAGCTTCTTTAGCGGCAGATTTAGATGCAAGTGCTTCACCTTCACGCATAGATTTTGTCATGTCTATCAGCGGTTTTACCTGTGATACACCAAGATTACTGAGTTCTTGAGCCATTCTAATTCCCAACACCGCTACACTGAGACCAAACTTCATACCACTTTCAAAAGTCTCACCCTTTTCAGTATCACGCATCTCGTCAGGCAAACGCGCAAAGTGTCTTATAAGATCTTCAGCCGGAGAACCCTTGGCGTAGGATTTTAGAGTTGTATCTTCTCTATGCGCAATGTCTGTAGATTGCTTCTTCTTAACCTTACCTGTACCCGGAACTGTAAGGGCTTTGCTTTCCTTAGGTGGTTTTTGATACAGACCAGCTTTTCTGAGTTCATGAGCACAATTACGAACTGTACCCATGTTATAGCCGTTCGCAACAAGCTCTTCTTCAGTAGTACCATTGAGCAGATACCACTTGATAGCATCTACTTTAGATGCAGGCGGTTCGTCCAAAAGGTACGCAGGTATTTTGTCAGGCTCTTCAGGCTCTTCAGGTTCTTCAGGCCCTTCATATTCTTCACCTTCTTCAGAGCCGTTGATATCATCGATGCTACCATCCGTATCTTTATGTGCGCGATCATTACCTTTAGCACTACCTTCGCCAAAAATAGTGCGACGGACCACTGCATCCTCATTTTCAAGTTCGTTTCCATTCTCGGGCTCAGATTCGTCAATATCTTCCTCCTTACTGTGTCTATCGAGAACACTGTCGAGTCTTCTCAACCTGTCATGCAAGTTCTCACTACCTGTTGTCATTGTGTTTTCTCCTTATCTTGATATTCGCTATCGGCTATCTCGCTTTTCACTATTTGCTTTCCACCCACACCAACAACTACCCATATAATCAACTGTCCAGGTGTGGTTATTGCTACACTGATAGGTAACAGTTTCTTTATTCAGATCATGGTGATGGTATTTACCGTTCTCATCGTAGAATGATGGACAGTCAAAAAGAGTTACTGTAGAAGATATACGATATGAAGCACTAGTAGTGTGTAGTTTTCTACAGTGTGGACACATGACAGAGTTTATATCGAAACTGAGATTGTGATCTTGATTCGGTTCTTGTTGTGACACTTTACACCTCTATCTGAGCTATAACTTTTGCAGAAAAGCAAGTATCTTACTCAGTATAACCTCTCTCGGTACAGATAAAGCACCTGCTCTCTGTTCCTCTGTAAAGTAAGATAACTGAGTATGAAATTTCTGTTTGAGCAAATCGTTACACATCTTCTCTGATTTGACCTGTATAAGACGCAGTATTTCCTTTTCAGTTACCTTGTTCTTCTTTATCAGGTCTTTGTATACCTGACTGGTATATAGATTTATGTTCATATTGCAATATTATCTCCAGAAACTATTTCCCGAACAGACTAAGTATCCAGTCTATGAATCGTTTGAACCAGTACCATATATCGTTATCGTCTTCGTGTTCAGGTGGTTCAGGTTCCGGTTCCGGTTCCGGTTCAGGTATAGGATCTGGGTCAGGATCAGGTATAGGATCTGGGTCAGGGTCAGGTATAGGCTCCGGTTCAGGTTCGGGTTCTGGCTCTGGGTCAGGTTCTGGTACTTCTTTTGGCTTTACAGTCAGTGTTATTGGTATATCGGACGGCGTGACTTTCACATGGGATGATATTCTGATCATTCCATGATAAATTCCAGCAGGTTTGCCAATGCTGCTACAACCAATCCTAACATTCTTGGGAGTAGTTCCAGACTGTGGAGATATTCTTATCCAATCTTGATTCCCCTCTGCATCCCATCGAGGACTTCTGTGATAACTTACCTCGTTCTCAACCCGAAGGTATTGATATGGCGGTATGAATTGCCAGTCTTCTACGACCTCAAAATGCAACTCGTGTGGACTAACCTTCAGATCAGACCACGCACAACTCTGTTGTTCCATCGATTAGTTCCTCCTTTCTTTTACTTTTTGTCTACAGTAGTTTACTCCAAGCAGGATACCATAAAGGATAAGTAATACCAACCAGATATAGTACCTGTATAACAACTGCGATTGCTTCTACCCAAATAGGAACATCTTCGATCTTATCACAGTTCCATATCTTGCATGCGTCATGAGCTAAGCACCAGAGGCCGTAGAATGGTATGAAGTATCTCATCTCTTCTCCTTACATTGAGCCATATATATATCATGTCCCTGTATATTAGCACCTGTTCGGCAATTTTCTCGCATCGCCTCCTTCCATACTACAGCTGATTGTCGCAGTGAAAGTCCAGATCGAACGAGTTTCGGTTCAAAGATATTAGTCAATATGAGCCACCATAATGGAGCTATAGTCCACGATAGTTTATCTGGCATATAGAGATCACTACGGGGTTGTCCGTTGTAGCAATTATGACCTGCTATCAAGTCATAACCTTTTCTGCCAAATAGTCTATTAGCAATCTTAGCTCCTAGTACAGCATGTTCTTTCTTGGCCTCATAGTCATCAAGGTACTGCTTGCCCCAATGACCAATATCGTGTAGAATGATGCATACAAACTGCCATAGTAACGGAGGTCTACGATATAGACGACACCAAGCTACAGTCACCAGAACCGAATGCATCAGTGAATGACACCCCAACAGAACGCTAATCGTACCTTGTGTTATCATATTATTCATCACGTGAAAACTGTATCTTCACAGACTCAACCATTTTATGCCACTTTTCCTGGTTATACAACCAGTGAACACCCGGATATGTTTTCTTTACTGTTTCCAGTGTAGTGTCTATAGCTTCCATTATTCTATTTGTATAGAACACGTGAGCATCCTTAACCTGTGCTTCTGCTATCTTGTAACTTGTTTCAGGGATATACAGTCGCAGATCTCCTGGTCTGTACGTTATAGGTGGAGTTTTACCATGAACGATTCTGTATATCTGACCGTCAGTAAGTATAGGTGCTTTCGTTCCCTGTGTTGCCACTTTTACAGAACAATCACTGTGTAGAGAACACCGCTCTATGAAAGTAGTATTCTTTACACCTATTTCTTTCTGAACTACCCTACAACCGCACTTATCGATGAATAATATTTCCGACACGTTTTCCACAGCACTCACCTTCCTTCGTTGATTAGTATTATTGATATTCATGATTCATTATCTATCTATTCTTCTTTTTCTCGCCAATAATGTCCACAATCTAAGCATGATCTGCGAGGAATATCTGGATAGCTCGGTAGCATTGGAGGATCATACCAACAGGTAATTCTATCCCAGTTACTATTATAACAATTAGGACATCCACTAAGAATAAAATACTTGACTCTTCTTATGAATTTATTTATCTTATCCATTTCTATTCCAGAAATCTCGATATGAATTCCAGCCATTTATCCATTCTCATTCTAACAGCTGCACGGGTTGCTTCGAGTGTTCCTAATGGTTTCACACTGACCACTTCAGGATACTCTGTACGAACTGCTGCAAGAACGTTTCTTATTCTCTCCATGTAGTGTATATGATCGCGATCACGCTGAGTTTCTCTTTCATAGAGAATCCTGTCCTCAATACCAAACTCATCACCACAAAATTCACATATTATACTTTCACTGTGTGGTGTGGGTATCTCTACTGGTGCTTTCATAGTCCGCTCCTTCTATGCATACCCAATAAGTACTATCTTTCTCTTATTAGTTTGCATATTGTAAGTCAGAACAGCTCTAGGACCACGTATGTCTTCGCTATCATTTAGATATTCCGTTGCTTGACAAATGAATGCTTTGTACTCATCACACGGTTCATCATCACCCACAATAAACTCGCAGTAAGACTTTTCTTCGCAATTCTCACATAATTCGTTCATGTGCGTATTTCCATACCTTTAAGCCACGTAGCATCAAAGTTGCGAGCTGCTTCATCAGGTGTGCTACCAAACGCAGCAACACCATCTTGAGGATTATCACCATACAAACAGCAGTACATATTACCATCTAGCGATACTGCAGGACGAAATAGTACACTTGGTCTGGTCATTTCATGAACAATCTTATGTATAGCGTCTGTAGCTTCAGCAGTTATAAGGTTTTCGTTTCCTGAGCCTAACCATGATTGATAAACTGGAAATGTCATTCGTATCTCCTCTCTTCACAGGTCAACTTCCTATCTGCCTTACTCATATAATGACTACCATCAACACACTTTTCCTCTTCTTCAGGCTGTTCACATTCCCAACCAGAATATCTATATACTCTAGAATGTTCACAATCTGAACAGTGTAGTGGTTGTTTCATACCTCTAATTCCCTGAAATCATAAGCTTTGTGTTCAGGTAATGTAGTTCTGTGAGTTGTAGCTTCCCAGTCAATATCGCTGGCATCCAATGGGAATGAATTTGGCTCAGAGTGCCCACAATATACACATCCATGTTCTGTGTCGGCTATTCCTGCTTGTGCATCTGAGAAGTTAGGTATCGGTGGCTTGAACCAGATCGGCATATATCTGTGACCAAACATTCGGCATCGGAGTCGGTATCGTAGATGGTTGAGGTGTTTTCTTATATTCATTTGATATTTATCCTACCTATACCCCCGTTAACTGCAGATACCTTTTGATAGCCTGTTCATAACATCTAGCTTTATGCCACATTTCTCTTCTCCAGATGTAAGCTTCGCTCAATGTATTATGAAAAGGCTTAAAGATACGATTACACGCATAGCACATAGGGCGAAGATTAGTCCAAGAAAGGTCACCACCACATATTCTATCAACTAGATGACCCTGCTCCAGATTCTCACGACCAACTAAAGAGCCACATGCCCAACATCGTCCTGAATTATCATAAATCAGATATTCCTTGAATGCAATCAATTCTTTACGAGAAAGATCTGGCTCAGGCATAAATGATCGACAAAGTTTAATCCCAATGAAGCGTTTGCCAACTTTTTTAGGTTTAGCCAGTCGGTATTGACCATCAACTAACATATCGATTCTACCATCCTGAGAATTATAACAACAATTCTGTGTCATTGTGTTCACCCATTATGCTCAGAAAAATCTTCAATCTCTACGGCTTTATCAATACATACTTCACTACAAAGACGAAGTAGTCGACTTATTTCAGCATAGTCACGTTTCTCTATTGCCCGCTTGACTTTTGAGGATACGATATCAAGATATTCATAGATCTGGAATTCAGGCTCTCTGTTCTTTTCCACATCATTGTTCTCTTTTTCCATTTATCTCCTTAGACACTTCAGTATTAAACCAGTCCAGTGTCTTGTTCTGGTGCTTTAGACTATCATGAACTATCTCAACCCAGCGTCCATTTGCATGTTCTAATCCATCCATACAAACAGTGTTGGCGATTAGAATATTCATAGGATGCGAGTTATTACGAAGACAGTCAGCACAATATGCTACTGAATACGGAACCATAGGAACACATGCCACTTCGACTGTTCTATTCATACCGCAAACATCACACATCATTTTAATCTGTCATACCTTTAACATATCGAGCATCCTGTCACAAGCATCATTATAACCTTTGAAACTAGAAGATAGATTATAGTAAGGATTAGACCTCCTCACATTCCTTATCTCTGCACGTAAGATGGCGATGATCTCAGCAGTTACACGTTCAGATTCTCTATATACTGCTCGGAACATGGCATCTGCACCATCTTCATAATCAGCAGATCGTTGTGGATAGTCATCACAGTATGGATTTCGCCAGTTGCTTGGTCTCCAAACTTCTGTAGTTTTGTCTGGATTAGCGTGATCAGTAGGATTTATAGTATTGACAGAACCAGCATGATCGGGATGTACTAGAGCTTTTACAACTTTATCTTTCATCATAACTCCTTTAACAACTTCTCAATTACTGCTACTATCTCTTGACCGGTCTTTCAGGTTCTTGCCTGACTGGTCTTATAGCATCTTGCATAAAGGCAGCTCTCATAATACATGGTTTTACTTCATGATCTTCTGGTAATCCTTCTATCGAAATGTGGAATTTCCTTCCAAACCTATTGAATGCTAGCAGTATAAGCTCAAGCATGCTGATATAGCCACCAACAGTTCTAAGAAATATCTCTTCATCTAGAGGATATTCTGTGCCTGCTCCGTGCCGTAGTTTCTCGGCATCGTCTTCGTTGATTTCTATGTCTATTTTGATAGTCATAGATTTAGATCTCCTTCTCAATGATTACTTAGTAGCCTTTTTGCTATCTGCTAACAGAACATCACGTAAATCATCCATACTCAGTGATTCCCAGTGACATCTCCCGTATTTCCTGTCGCAGTGTTCACTCAGATGCCAGAAAACATCTATTGCATTTACAGAGCTATCATTACCTTCTTTGAGGAACTTTTTTATCTCTGCATTCATATCTTGCAGGAATTCATGGAAACTACACCCATGGATCACTGCATTCTGGTATAGTGTCGACGACGTCCGAACAGAGAGAACTGTAACCTTAGGATTTTCGGTTTCTGGTTTTCTGAGATCAATTTCCTCTTCTATCTCCATTTGAATGATAGCATTAAGTCTAGTTATACCATTATCTGTTGATATGGTCCCATCCGCTATACCGTTGACTACCTTTTGAATTGTATCTCTCATATCGCCTCCTTTTACATATTCACAGACTAACAATCTATGTTCACGATACTCATAATATGTCTCATTTCTCGTCTGTCATTATTACGGATATCATGAACATACCACACGCATACAGTATGCAGCCTATCGTCATGAAAGGACTACTCATCCTACATATACCAAACAGTAAGACAGCAAGGCCGCAAGCTATGACAGCTATTCCTGATCCAAATACTATCCACAACAGATGCATTATCTGATCCTTAATCTATACCTATACATAAACTTGAACCTAAACCTAAACTTGAACCTGAGCCGGAGTCCTTGCCTTTATAATCGCCCTCATACCGTGGCGAGACAATTCTCCGCCTTACCCCACACTAATCAGGTCATGACTCCCTTTCGTGTCCACCTCTCAGGTTCTGTTATGTAGGTACTGGTTCGGTCTCTCCAGGCTCTCACTTACTTTCTCGGATTTGGACAAAGTCCGCACCAACATCAGGCTCCACTACCAGTACCTATGGTAATCCCTCCCGATATAGCTACTTCCCCAAGCAGCCAGATCCAAAACAGCCAGATTACAACTACACATATGCAGTCGGATCACGGGACACATTGCCCGATCATGGAGGGACTAACCATCACTCTTTGGTACATACGGCTCGAACACCTTCTTATCAACAAGCTTAAACTTTGAGCCGCATGTCAAACATACGTAATACACTATCCCTGGAGCACAGTGATCAGCAGGCGTAAATGGACTTCCAGCGTAACCTATAGAAGATCCTCCAGCAACTGCCCAATCAGCACGCTCAACCTGTAGTGTTTCATGGCCACAAATTGAGCACTCCTGTACTAACAGGTTATTGAGTCGACTATTCAACTTAGTAACCATATTATATAGCGCAGAAAGGTTATCCTTAATGTACTGAATCTCCTGCTGTGTTTTGTCCTGTTTCATCGTTCTACTCCTTGTAAAGATATAGGTTTATCTCTATACACAATCCATACTATGATTGTCCACACTAGAGCTGTCCACACTAGAGCTGTCCACACTAGAGCTGTCCACACTAGAGCTGTCCACACTAGAGCTCATACGTAATACTGGTTGCATCAAATGTTGCAGAATTTGATTCATTCAGCTCTCTACGTATACCTTCCTTATTTGTTCTCCTTATTGCTTCCCAGCTCTTAGGTTCATCTGCTACGTCGAACTTGGTTGAAAGGATATAATCATCGACGAACTTGTGAATATCGAGCTCAGCGTGTTCAAGGATAACCTTGTCATCATACTGCAACCTATGGAGAGCAAAGGTTGTTTCGTCTTCTCCAACACCTCTACCATTAAAGACAGCGATAGCATATAGACTATATTCAACATTCAGATCATTCAGAACACCGACAATTGTATCAAGTTCTGATTCATGTACTGTTTTCTTGCGATCACCAATTCTAATCTCATTCAGCGCTATTTCCATTTTATCTTGAACTTGTCTACTATTACCATTGAACAATTCAAGAGCGCCTTTTAGTGTAGGTGAGACAACCGTGTTAATCATCTTACTTGCACCGAATACACTCAAATCCTCTAACATATTTTCGTCAAAGATTGGTAGCATCGGTGTACCGATACATATTCTCCAGTTAGTAGAGAACTTGAAAAGGGTTATGTGACCATCTTTCTTTTCTTCTGCTATGTCGAGTGCTTTACTCAGTAGATCCATGACGCCGTCTAGTTCTTCTTTTCTTTTCATCTTTCTCCTTATTATTATGTCATACTATATTATAACATACCGAAAACAAAAAACACACATTTTGTAAAACACCTGCACAAAAAATTCTCATCTTTGCTTATCCTACAACACAATTTGTGCAGAAACCTGTCAGTTTTCGCGTGCTGTTGATTTTACCTGATTTTGTATAGCGTATAAACAGAACCAGTTTGCATTTAGTGTTAGCCAGGCAGCCGTACTTAGCAGCACATAAAATACGAAACACATCAATCAGATCAGAAAAAAACAGGTGAAACATGTGCATGATTACTCTCTTGCTACCCATATTATCTTCTTATTACCCATACCATCCTCTGATTTCATTACCCATACCATCCTCTGATTTCATTACCCATACCATCCTCTGATTTCATTACCCATACCATCCTCCGGCTTCGCTACCCATACCATCCTCCGGCTTCGCTACCCATACCATCCCTTGAACATACACATTGCCTGCCAAGCAGCATTGACCTTAACCATATCTTCATGAGTACCTCCAGCATCTGGATGGGCTTTTGAGGCCTTCTTCCTATATGCTGATCTTGCCTGCTCAAAAGTGGCATTCATGTCAACGTCGAGTATCTTAAATGGATCAAGATCACCATAATCAGTAGTACTACCATACGGTATACCCTCAGTCTTCCATGCAGTTTGTCTTTCTCTTTCAGACTTAGAGATTAGATTATCAATTTGAGATCTAACCTTCCGTAGCATATCAACTTCCATTCTTCTGAGCATAGACATGACAAGCCTGGACGTTTCTATGTTAGGTGTCTTGCCCTTACCGAAGGCACTAAAATCACCGAATAGTTTGAACATCTCTTCTTCTAGTCCCATGTATTCTCCTTTATGAGTATGTTCTTATTAGCTTCTTTTTGTGGACTTCTTATGAACTACTTTTGGTCAGGTGTGCGTTTATATACATATACATTTATAATGTATTTATGCAACATTCTAAGTGCACATTAGGCATAATATAAAAGCCGCTGCGCGTTAAATTAGCACAAACTTTTTGTATGCCCATGATCAACACACCCTACAGCGTACAGTATCACTAAGATAATCGCGCCAATGAACAGTCCAAACACTGCATCCCAAAAGTCATTATAACCCATATCGCCTTCGGCTTCACACTGCCACCACTCGAACAACCCAAATGATATGAATATGAGCAAAGACAATCCTGGATGAAAATACCACAATAGAGCACAGAACACTCCACCTAGTATATGCCAGATAACCGTGAATTTCCTGGTAAGATGCTGCTTAAGCCACTCGAAGGTTTTCTTTATAACGCTCATATTTCACAGTTTCTCCCCAGTTATCACCGACAGATACAGATATGGTTAATGGAACTTGTAACTCACGATATACAAGATTCCTATCGAGTATGTCTACAAGATCAGGTACTCTCTTACGCGGAAGATCAAACTCAAGCTCATCGTGTACTTGTAGTATCATCAAGATGTCCGAGTTTCTTACCTCTTGCCAGACTTTGTGCATACCGAGTTTCATAACTTCTGAACATGAACCCTGAACAATAGTAGATATGCCTTCTCTCTTAGCATGAGCAATTTCTTCTGCACCCATTCTTTCAAAGTTACCGAGATTACGTTTTCGTCCACACATGGTACGTACATATCCAAGTATTTCAAACTGTTTGTGCATTCTTTCTATCCACGTTCTTATTTCAGGATACTTATCAAAGAACATCTGTACATGTTCTTCTACACCACCGCCATACACCAATTGATAGTGGAGAGTCTTTGCTTGTGGTCTATATTCAGGACTGCCAAACACCTCAACAGCAGTTTTGAGGTGAACGTCTTCATTGTTATTGAAAGCATCAATCAAAGGTCCACAATCTGCCCAGCACGCAACGTCTCGGAGCTCCATTTGATCGAAGTCGACTTTTAAGATAACTCTATCACCATCTTCAGGTGTTGCGGCGAATGCTCTACGGATCTTTTTACCCTCAAGTGACCTCATCGGAATATTCTGTAGATTTGGATCGGTTGAGCTAAGTCTACCTGTTCTTGTCCGTGTCTGGTTGAAGTTGGTATGTATTCTACCGTTCACAAGGCGTTTGAGTATACCTGTTACATATGTGTCTTTCAGGTGTCTGTATGCCTTATATTTTAGGTATAGACCTACGATAGGTAACTTGCCAACAAATGGCTCAAGAAATCTCTTATCGACAGACGGACGTTTCTTGTTCCGATATGTCCATGGCGGTGGTTTTGGCACTTTGAGTTTATTGTAGAATAGGTCTGCTATCTGATCAGCCGAGTTGAAGTTTATACTCTTAATCCCGGCACCTTTGTATGCAAAGTGACACAGCGCATCTTCAAGTACTGCAATCTTTTCATCATAGTATGCACCTAGTGATTTAAGCTCCTCAGTATCAATGTACGCTCCATTACTCTCTATATCAGACAATACAGGTACGAGAGGCATTTCAACGTTCCAGAAACAATCCCATAACCGCTCAGCACGTAGATTACGCTGAAATCTATTCCAAAGTACCAATGGACCGATTGCGTGAGGAGAAAAGAAGTTCGCAAGTTCTTGAGGTGTAGAATAAGGTATAGGTTTCTTGTATTCTGTCCAAGGTCTGTAGTGCCAAAGACGTTGATCTAACAGATCATGTTCATACTTTATCAGTAATGCCTCAAGGGATAACTTTTCCTCTTGTAGTAGATGGGCAGCTATATACGTGTCGCAGAGATTGTCTATGGTAACATTACACTTCTTCAGAATAGACCGTTCGAACTTGAGATTGTGTCCCAATTTAACTTTGCTTTCATCGGCAACTAAGCTATCGAAGAATCCGTTATGTATCAGCGTAAAGTATGCAGACTGATCGTTATGTGATAAAGAGTATCCATATAACTTATCTGCAGCAATATGTGTACCAGAGGTTTCAACGTCGATAGATAGGGTGTCTGAATGCATTAGTTCATCCAGATTAGGACATGCACCGTTTAGACTTTTATATCCAAAGTCCATTGTCTTTTGTTGGTTCCTTATTTACTGTTTGATAACATGTCTCTGAGCTTACTGTAACTACTAGAATCCTTATCAGGCTTCTCAAGTATTGGTCTTGTCTTCTTAGTATTGATATCAGTACTGCCTATATCAGACTCTAGGCAGTTTATCCATTCTTGTGAACGCTTCAATGACACACCAGTAATAGACGATAAATCCTCGGCACTACATGTCCAACATAGTGGAGCTCTATCATAAAAGGACACTATCTTGTCTGCAGTAGATACACCTATACCTTGAAAACTCTGAAGAATCCACAGATGGATATCTTTCTTAGACGGTACATTCCAAGCACCTTGAGCCTTTGGTCGACGGAACAGACCTATATGCTTAGTTGTATTCATGTACCTTTGTAGACTCTTTATGTAGCGCACAGTATCTTCGGGATCCTCTGTGTACCTTATCGAAACACAGTACATGAATTGTATATCATTGAGCATACCATGTACCATATCACGATTATAGCGAGAAGGTACACGTTTTCCCCTTGCCATCATTCCCATATGGAGAGTACCGTCCGGCCAGTATGAAAACTTACCTTCAAGGAGTACTACTGAATACGAACACAGTGTTGTGAGTAAAGGTAGTGACCTTGCAAATCTACCATCAGTCATTGATGATATGAAGTCACCAGGCAAAGACTTTCTCTGAATACCGAGCAGGCCCTGTGAAGAGTATACAAGTATATCAGCACCTTTCTCTTCACACAGTTCACTTGTTATGGCATCGTTCTTGAGAATCTTCTTGATCTTCGTTTCAGATGGTGACAGCAATATTTTCGATGACATGATTAGTCTTCACTTTCTACGCGTTTTGTAGTGTTAGGTGCACTGTCGTCGCCGTCATTGCCTTCATCATTGTTATCATCGTTGTCATTCTTACCATCCTCGTCTTCGTCCTCATCACTAACACCAATCTTACCACTGCCAATACCTACACTCTTCTCTGGTTCATCAGTTCTGATGTAACCTACTATAGCGAGTGTACCGGTTTTCGGATTATACATCGCATTGAGTAGTGTTGCATTATCAGGCAGTGATACTCGTGCTTGGTCGTCTACCTCGACTGATACTATGTTGTATGTTGCGATCTTCATTGTGTTGTTATATTATCCCCCTTCTTATATTTGTAACTATACTATTCTGGCATCGGCCACCCTGCCTTGGCTACAAGATATTGTATGTGGAAATCATGTAAAGGTGTCTTGTCAAAGTATATTCTATCTGCTCTATCCTTTATAGTGATTATCTTCCACTGCTTCCTGCCTGGTATGTACAAGAATATTGTGTGGAATTGTCCTCCGAGAGCTTTCTGACCAGCAGGCTTTATCTTGTAATCACCAAACAGACTAAGTATTTCAGGATCCTTTTCTGTTTTATCAATTTCACTAACATCAGTCGCTGCATATACATGACATGGAACTCTATAGATTATTGGTAAAATCCAGTCATCATAAAGGCGATTTATTACACTCCAGTCCATCCAGCCGTCAAGGCCTTCAAGTATAGTAGAAGTTGCCCTCCTACCAGACTTTCCAATACCGCCGGCTTCGTGTATCTTTTTGCGGACTTCAAGAAAGTACTCACCCATATCTTCTTCGAATACATTTGATACGAAATGGCGCTGGACTCTGCTCCATGCATTGTTTATCTTGTCAACAGTTACCCAGTCAATAGGTTTGATCGGTTGGTTATATACGTCGACTAGATGCTTATCATAGACACCCAAATCTTTTATCTGCTGCTGTGTAAGTTTTCCCTGTATCCAGTACACTCCGCGTTTATACTCAGGCCAATCAAATGCTGGATGAACATACACATTACCATCATTTTCAGGTAACAGGTCCAGAAACTGAGTACGTAACATGTAGTCTATGTCGTTATCTGTGTCTATACATCTGAATACTGCACCTGTTGGTTTGAGTGTTCTTGCCAGTTTAAGCCATTGGTATGATTTGCCAGAGCCTGTGATCCCCATAGACAAAATACGTTCCAGTAACGGCATATTGATTGCCTCCTTGTTAAGTTTGCCTCACCCAATAAATACTTTGGTAAGATGACCCTTGCATCCTTCATAGAAGTCGCAGTATCTTGGATCACAATACCATCCTTGTGGTCTTGGAGGATAGTGTCCCGACTTCATCAGATATACAGTTTCAGATGCCTTTTTATACCACCAGTCTATGTCGTCTTGCGTGCGATATGTCTTAAGAATCTGTATATCCTTTTTCCCCGTCTTTACTGCTACGTGATTGCAGAATAAGATTGATCTACCTAACGCAAAAGCACAAGCAGATGCTTGCATGTCGTCGTCAGTGTCTTTTTGGCTATATTTCTTCTTTGATGTCTTGTGGTCTATCACCACACCCATATGGTCTATCAAGTCTATTCTGATGACGAACTTAGTATCGGCGACTTCAGACTCAAGCCATAATTCGATCTTTGCGGGTGTGATCTTTGGTGCTACTGTATCTACATACCTACATGAAAGGGCTATTCCAATGTCACGGATAGTATTCGGATTGTCATCACCCCATATTATTTCCTTCGTATCTAGTATGTGATTCCAATGTCTTTTGTAGACGTCTGGTATGAAGTCGATGTCTATATCTGCACCTTTAGACATCTTGTATTTGAAGTTTGTCTCAATAGTTTGGTGGTAGCAATCTCCTAGTACAAGAGGTGCAGAAGCTGGTCCTCTTATACCTTCTATGTATCTATACATCCAGGCACGGGGACACTTGTCGTACAATTCAAGTTGACTATGACTGATATGATCTAAATGAATGTCACTCAATTTATTAAGTCCTTTCTCTATCACTTCAATACACTAATCAACCTATTGCTGGGGACTAGCTGTGAGGCCAACATTTTCGACTGAGCTAAACACAAACAAATCACCAGACCAAGGAGGTGCTACTTATCAAAACAACCTGCGCTTTGGGCGGAAGACGCAGATCATAAATGCTAATCCCCAGCAATAGATTGACTAGTCTTTTCACTTTCAAGGTTATACTCTCTTGTATTGATTATGACATGGGGGCTCATTTTCACCCGCTCCTACTCCAGATCACCCAAACCATATATGTTTCTGCTTCACTTTGTCCACAGACTAGCTGCTTCACTTTGTCCACAGTCTTTTATGACGCCCTTCAATCTGATAACACTGGCTGGACCAGACCATAGGTGGCTTAGCGGAGTAACCCCCAAATTGACAGTCATCCTACACTATTCCTTATGGATATACCCTATTCCTTATGAGCCGGATATACCCTATTCCTTATGGGTAGCATAGAATCCGTCGGGACCGTCATCCAGACACTTAGCCATCAACTTTTCATCGTTAACAATAGCAGGAACGCGCATAGCCTTCATCTGAAATTCCTTGACAGACGATGAACCGGCTACGATTTTCAGTGCTTCTGCTTCAGCTCCCGATGCCTTTGACGGTGTAGCCTTCTTCGGTGCCGGTTTGGATGTTTTACCCTTCTCACCGAGGAAGTGTGTCGGCATAAGACCATTGACTTTCTTGCCACTTACCGTTACGTGTTCCTTCTGCATCCAGTGGAACCCGAGACCGTTCCAGGATGAAGCTTCTGTAGGCAGACCGTAGTCATCCATCTTGAGTCCAAGCTCCTTAGTAACAATGTTCTGGAGCTGACCGTATAGGGTACTGTGTACTACGTTGCTTCTCTTCGGGTGACTTATGGAAAGTCCATCGTCAGAAATTTCCCAGCCAGTACCGATTGACCAACCCTGAGATCCGATCACGTTACCATCCTCGTCCTCGAGATCCACGATGAACATCGCACCACCCTGCTCACCGGATGTCTGCATCACGGCTTGTGCATACTCTTCCTTGAAACCGAAGTGAGGATTGGCTATCCACGCATCGACGTCGTCTATCAGACCACTTTCGGTTTCCCATGCTGACTTCTGTTCTTCTGGCATTTTGGTTACATTCTCCTTTTCAAATTATACTATCTACTATGATACCTGTTATATGAATTATCACATCTTTCTCAACCTCCTACAAGATAATTGTATAACGCAACGTAGTACATCAGTACTATAGATGTCATCTCACTTTTCTGATTTACTACGTGAAGTAGGTGAAGCTTCAGATTCAGTATCCCACTTAGTGTCCATCCAATCGTAGCGCTTACACTTTGGACAAGCGCGTGGAAGCTTATCTGTTCTCTTTGACCATGAATGACCACATATTTTACATTTGAGTTCTTGTCCTATGTTACCATACTCTGTGTTAACATGTTCTGTGTTTGTGATATTCATTCAAGTACCCCTTCAGACCGAACTGTTATTATGATTATTATATAATAGTGCGTACTTTTTGCACATGCCTCTTTCTATATGCTACCATAATATAATTCTCATACAAAATTCGTGTTGTCTTCAATCTACTTGAATGTCACCGAATATTACCGGTAGCAGTTCTTGTAAATCTAATAGAAGCGGTGTCATCAATTCACGCATCTGGGGATGGGCACCACGTGCAGTACGCAGCTTGAGAATGTGCCTCCATTCACGAAGATTGGCTGTTACTATTATCTCTGTCTTGACACCATTGGGCAAGAAGTACCGGGCTTGCTGAGGTGTCCAACCTTGTTTGATCTTCTTCTGGTAATGGCGTTCTATAGCATCAAGTAGTTCAATATCGTCGCCGTGTAATACCCAAGGTGGCTCGATGAAGGTTACTCCCTTTTTCGAGTAGTCGCAATACCTAGTGCTTTCCTGAGTATATGAGACGAGCCTGTGTCTTACAAGTTCGTGTGTAACTCCTCGGTCACAGATAAACTTAACTGTCAGATTGATATGTTCGATTACAGACTCATGACCTCTGTCTATCAGAGAACGAACGAACACATTGGCAGTATCGGGACCTATTTTGTCCTCAGATTTCCATGCAACTCTACCACACATTTCAAGTTTAGACATGATGTGTTGGGTGTCTGCTATATCTATGATTTCGTGTGACGGTTTTATTATTTGCACATCTCCTCCTTATTACGATCGATACAACATTACACTCTACTCTGCGTTACATAATTACTGCTTCCCTATACCATGGTGGAAACATCCTTTCATGATCTTCATATATTCTTTCAAACTGTTCATCTAGAATATATGTAACTGCATAATCATCTGATGACCTAACTCCTCTACCAGACATTTGAATTATCTTGGATATTGTTTTGTGAGCATACCAATTCTTACCATCTTTTGAAGCATAAAGGCGTTTCTTGGTTTGGGGATCACCGAGATCTCCAAATGGTACCTTAGCTATTATCACAACTCGGCACTCATCATGTGGAAGGTCAACACCCCTATCCATACTAGGACTCACTAGCACTTTGGGTTGATAAGATCTTTTGAACGCTTCGAGTATATCCGATCTATTGAATGTGTCATGTGTCATGAGCCTATTAGATTTTATATTCTTCATTATATAATCTCTTATCTTGTATGTAACACAATGACAGAGTATTTTATCGTCGGGATGGTCACATATTATCTGTTCTATCTTACTCTTAAGAGCAGGTAGTGCGATATCCATTGTCTTGTTCGTAACGCTCGCACACGGTTCATACCGCACAGGTCTGTTTTCTTTAGGGAATGGGGATGGTATTATTCTGTATGAACAATCGTTATACTTGAGCCCTACATTCACACAGACCTGTATCGGACTAAGGATAGTAGCACTCATACCAAGAACTCTATTCGCGTGCTTCCATAGGTTGTCGTCTGCATATTTCGAAATCCAGATTGGTCGAAATGCCCAGCGATCCTGCCCTTCAATCCACACCCAGTTCTTGTCAACTTCCTTAACAAAGAATCTCAACTTACCTAAAAGACGGTGTAGTCTTCTTTCTTCTTTCATTAGCGAGAAGTTAACAGTACTCCACTCATTATCAAGCTCGTTGCGTATGGCTTCGTATCTTGGAGTAAGTATCTTTATAGCGGCTTGAGCCCATTCCATCCAGGACTCGAATTTGGTAGTATATTTCGGATTATCAAGTTGAAGATCATCTAATTGTTTCTGTGTTATTAGAACCTCGACAAACGACATGAGCTGATCTTCAACTACATCGAATTCATCTACTATCAAGTATTCGGTTCCTGAAAATGAGCCTACATAGTTCGCTTCAGATAGAAAGTACGCAAGATTCAACACTGCAAGAGGTGAAGCAAGAGAAGCGTTCTTAGCTATCCTATAAGGACACTCATCAAAATGATAACATTTCTTGAAATCTGAATGTGTACAGTCTTCGGCTGATACTTCAGGGTACATTCTCGGAAATCTGAGACATTTATAAGATTGTTTTCCCTTTAATATTCGAGCATAGGGGAAGTCACGTAGTATTTGGTCTTGGAGTTGTTTCGTCGTGCAGGTATATACTACGTTTTTTCCTATCAATCTTTGAACAGTAGCTGCGATGAGAGATTTCCCAGTACCAGTAGCAGCATCTAGTAGGTAAGCGTATTTTTGAGACGCTGCTATCTTCGCAGCTATTTCAAATTGGTTCTGTCTGAATCCAGTGAACTTCTTCGGAAGATCGAGATCTTGTGGTGTTATCATGTTAATTCATACTCTCCTTATATATCTTGTCGACCGATTTCTGGACATTATCTGAGCAGTTGCTGAGTACTGTTCTCACTGTCCTATTTTCCATGAGCAGCTGAATTACTTTGTTCTTATACCATTCATCTTCTATTTCCAATACAGGTACAACGAAATCTTCCAAACCCTCAACTGCCTGTACAATATCCTTATTAGACGTCATCTCTTCTAATCCATTAGCTAGTTCTGCAATCTGGGCACGGACTCGTTTCGCTACTCCTACTTTATCGACTGCCTTAGCCATACGGACTTCGGCATCAAATCGAGGGTTAAGTCTATAGCGCATTGACAGCACTCTTAATCCAATATATAGTGCATCACGCATAACATCTGAGTGAACATAGTAAGGTCCGCCTTTCATTTCGCACAAATGGGCAATATGTCTGTGTAACCAGGTAGGTACACGCGTACTGACAGAATGAGACTGACCTGAAGAATCACTTGCATCTTTGAACGCGGGGGCATTTACTAGTTCTTCTAACGTTGTCGCTTCATGGAAAGACTGTTCCAGTCTCCAGCTGGATAACTTCTTTTTAACTTTGTCAAAAGACATAAACGCTCCTTACATAGAATATATAATATATTATAGTAAGCATACAAATTTTGTATGTATACTATAAAGCATGAAAGGTGGATGCCACCTTAGGTTACTCTCGAACAGCTTGATTAGCATGTCAGTGCCGTCCTAATGACTTTTATTGTGATCATAGTAATAATAATAAGATGACTTCTACTATAATCATAGTAATAATAATAAACTGACATCTGATGATTATAGTAATAATAAGATTTTGTAGTTCATATTATTACTATTATTATATGTAGATGTAGATAGACATTATGGCCGGAACTTTAGTGACTTCTGTTGATCCTCTCTCATCCACCTTATCTCTTGATTAGACATGCCAAGCAGCGTAGACCAATCATGCATACTACCATCTACAATAGTAAAGTATCTTGTTTTCGGTCTAGCACCGGGAATATCTTTCTTTTCCGATCTTAGATAACCCTTTCTTTTCCATCTACTCAACCAGCTAGCAGCGTCTGATTTACGGGCAAATAGACCAGATTCATACATCTTGTCTACATCAACGCCTTTCTCATTAAAGATATCGACATACGTAAACATCTCTCGTACTACTTGTCTCATCTTGTCATGTTACCTTATTCACTTTTCGAGTTCAGTTTTCGTATATGATAGTAAGATTCTATTGACTGCGTCGATTCGGTTGTACCATCAGAATCAATATCCCAGATTATGATGCGTTCTTTCTTATGCCCAACAGGAATATTGTAATAGGAAAGTTCTATTATGCATTTTGAGAACGGTATCTTAACACACTCGCTCATCATTGCAAGTATTGCAGAATATTCCGGCAAATCGGCAATCGGAGGATCTGTATGGCCAATTTTACAATTCTCTCTGTGATGATATTCGAACTCTATGTCTATCTTACCTTCATGTGTAACTTTTCTTACGGTGCATGGACCACGTGCAAACTCCGATATGTAAGTGTTATCGTTTTTCATGACTGCTCCGGCAAGCAGAGAGTCCTTTGGGTCAATTGGAGTAGCTACTATTGCATAATAACCATCACATAATACCTTCGTGACAATATTGGGAATATCCTTGAATTCCACAATCGGATGGTGAGGTGTTCGTGTTTCACCTTTTGGAGACATTGTTCGCACGCTCACAGATTTGAGGTCGTGTTCAATCAGGAATTGCTTGAGCCTATCTCGTTCCTCTGGATGAATACTCTTTATAAGGATATTATCCTCAGTATTCAGACCGATCATACGGACAAGCTCAATCTTTTGATACTTGCTGAGGGATAGTTTGCTCATGTTACCTCCTGTATATCGTATTGGAGTACAGTTTCATACTTAATACCAAGAATACATCTTAAGCTTTCTGAAACTGTTTTCATAATACTCCAGCATATTCCGGTTTCTTGCGATGTATGCACTGTGAGGAATGGTTATAAACTTCGTACCAGGATAATCACTGTGTGTAAATTCCTTATCCCAGTTCGAGATTACGGCAGTCTTCATCGGGAAGAATCTTTGCATGGCAGGTTTACCCATAAGCACAATGTACACAGGATTGATTTTGCGGATCTCATACTCCAAAAAAATGAAGCAGTTAGATAGCTCTTCTGCTGTTGGTGTGCGGTTTCCAGGTGGACAACATTTGACACAGTTGGTGACATATACGTCCTCTTTTGTCCAGCCTACAGACGATAGCGTTCGTTGAAATAATTCACCTGAAGGGTCTCCAGTAAACGGTATTCCTGTGACATCACACCCTGCATAGCCTGGAGCTTCTCCTAGAAACATTATGTTAGAGTGTGGATTACCATATCCAAAAGTGATACGTTTACGGGATTTGACAAGATCAGGGCATTTAGTACAGTTCTTGTTGAGTTGCGATAGTTGGTACATTATCACAAACCCCCATTCATTATATCATGTACATCATGTACGATTTTTGTCATTCCATGTTATGTAGGTTTCTGCCCAATCTCTGAAGTACGGTATAAGAGCAATGACTTGATGATAAGGCACTGCTTTTCCATGTCTTGACGCTTCTTCAATGTGTTTTACTGTCCAGAGCTGATGATATAAAGCATCGAATGACAGCTTGAACGAAATAGGAGCATTAGATTGCAGAAGATACTTGGTAGGTGTAACTCCTTCTTCCTCTACAAATCTCTCAAGAAGCGGTATGTCCTTTTCATACACATGGAAGGATCCCACAAAGAATGTTAGAGTACCTACTTCATATCCGAGAAATCCGGCAAATGCCTCGAGAATAAATGAGTTGAGAAAGATATCGTACTTCCAACCTTTGAAAAGGTCATTACTTCGCATGTGGACTGTGAGATTGAGCTTATCTCTACCGTCGAGCTCACTATGTCTTACGAAGAATTGATGCGATATGGTACACGGGATATTCCATTCATTCTCATCAAGATCGAGTGAGCTGTCATATATAGTTATTACGGCTTGTCTGCTATGGGGATCATCTCTAAGCCGCTTGAGAATACGTTGAAATGATTGATTTACGTGCCATCTTTCCCCATATGTGTAGTTGGCACGACCATCACTGCGATGAAATGTCTTCATGAACTTCTTTACTTCTGGATCTGTAATGTAGTATTCAGTGAGTGGTGGATTGAGTCCGAGAAACTCAGTCATTACTTCTGAGTATGCCCATATCTTACTTTGTCTGAGGATTTTGTATGATAATAGACGTTCTCTCGGTTTCAGAATATCATAGCATAAGTTCCTGAGCTCGATAATCTTACCGACCCGACCTACAGTTACAGGAGTACCTATCCTTAGTAGATCCCTTGCGACGATCTTCGCCATTTCGTCTGCGTTTTCTGCTATATAGTGATGTGACATTGTGTTATCCTCCTATCCCATTATGTATATTGTATAGGGATTATCTTTCCCATATAGGATTATCTGCTCCATCAGCGTATACTATCTTCACATGTGGAAAATTCTCCTCAATAAACCATCCTACCAGCACTCTATGACAGAACAGTTTAGAGTACTCCTCTTGTCTGGCTGGATTGCACCAACACATGAGAACTGAGGTATCGCCATCACCCATTAGGTCTATTATTGCTTGTAACTGTCTCTTTGCAGTTGGGTTTGATAATACTTCACGTTCATACATCAGCCTATACATATCGGGTGGTAATGACTTGATAGGTCTACCATCACGATAGAATGGCGCAAGAGACTTTAACTCAGAATACTTAGTGTTGTGAGGCTGCCACCGTGATATAGAATACTTGAATACATTGATACCATTGTATTTCTGAGCATCTCTGAAGCTGGTAAGTATTATTGTTTTCTTCTCAGCACGCAGGATGTCAAAAGGTTCTGTCTTAACCTGATGTACTTTTACTGGCATTTACACGTCCTTGTATTTTAGATTATGTCCTCGTATTCTAGAGCCTTATATACTAAAGTTCTTTCTTTGTTTGTCTGTCGTCCCAGTTATAGTTACCGGCTTTGCCTTGTTCATACCTGGACATGTTAACAGACCATTTTCGGTGGTATTCTGTTTCTATCTGATCTAATGTGAAACCACTCATTTCGATTAGCTCTAGAAAGAAAAAAAGAATGTCAGTTAACTCTTCTAACTGACTTTGTTCCGGCAGTGGTTCCGGTCGCCAAGGTTTTGTGCCTGTAGAGTTTAGGTATTCAAGAACTTCTTCTATCAATCCCTTGCCGGCAACGAGTCTGTGTAAGTTTACTATTGATACTTCATGTGGAACATATGCCATGAGTTGGCGCTGTCTAGCTAGTAGAATGTCCATGTTCATTGTAGTTGGTACCTCCTGTCCTATATTTGTGTCTTGTACTGTAATGTTCTATGCCGAGATGTCCTCTACGATAGAGTATGTTTTTCTTGAAATTTTCTGGGCTATTGTGAAGTGGATTAAGATATTGTGGAGCTGATAACTCTCGTACTAGTACCCATTGCGTGAAAGAAACTCGTCTAACGCCTTCTTAAATATAGCAGAAGCTACACGAGAATTCTGGACGTACTTAGCAGACGTGTATTCTTTCAAGCGCCTATTGAGGGCACTATCGAGAGTTATATGGTAACTTTTCCTTTCAACCGTTGCGTTGTTCATTGTGTGTATATTATAGCACGTTTTGGCCAACTTTGTACATGTCTCTATCAGCACAGGCTCATATAAGTTTTCTCATCGTAAAGCTCATGTACGTTAATCATGTTTGGTAGTTACTCGTCATTTTCCGTGTAATCTTTTCCGACTACGCATTCCGAACAGATCGTCCTGTATTCACCCTTTCCAGCAGGCTCTACGTCAAGCTTTATGTTATCAGATGCGTCCTTCCCGCAATAAGAACATCTAAATTCTGCATTCTGAAGTGTCTTGAAACGATCTCCGTAGAACTTAACACGATCCTTGCTTATAGAATCTTGAATTGCAGAGATATTCTTTCTCCGGTATTCTTCCCTACAGTCGTCGTTACAGAACTTTTGCTTCTTAGGCATAGATGTAGGGAATACAGTGCCGCAGTTAGGGCAAGTCTTTGTAGTGCTAGTTTTGTGATAATATGTTCTAGCGTAGTATTCTTCTCTACACTCTTCATTATGGAAGCGCTGGCGTAGATCTTTTGGGAAGAACTTCTTATCACATCCCTTGCACTGTAATGAGTGAAGTCGTACTGCCTGTTCTGTTTTCTTTGCTTTCTGCGATCCTTTTGTCATAATACACACTTCCTTACAGTATTGCAACTATCTTATTCTGTCACAGTTCGGTTATCGTGATAATTATCAAGAAGACTTTTTCACATCGTGCACATTTTCCCACAGACAGTGTGTAGTCATACACTCAGATTCACATTCTGCAATGACTGCAGCATCTATAGTTTCTATTTTGTCTTTGTAAGCGAGTCCGCTGATGTTAACACCAAGAGGATACACACTGTATATTACAGGTTCCCCTTCAGTAAATGTACCGAATTCATTAGTGAATATGTTATCTTTTGATATCATAGTATTCTCCTATTCTATTGTATTAGCAATTCTACTGCACGTTCTACACCAACTCTCTTAGATAGTCTCGCTACACGTACGGCATCTCGGACATCCTTTGTCTTGCCGACCAGTCTGAGCGCGATTTGGGATGCTGTTTCTTCACTTAGATCTTCGTGGATTTGCAGCGATTTCGTGACTACTTCGCGGAACTGGACAGAATTGTACTCTCTTATCTGGTAGACTTTGAACCTGGACAGTAGCTCAGGTGCCATCTTGTGTGTAGTGTTTGCAGTACCGATGACCCATGTGTCTAGCTTTATATCGAGTTGACGTTTAACCTTCGTACGAACTAGTCTACCGGTCTCCATAAGTGATAACAGAGCAGCGGTATCGACAGGACTCATCTTATCGAGTTCGTCGATGAGCAAAGTGCGAGGTTTATGGAGTGCAACACTATCCCACAATCCAGCCTTAGATGTAGCAGACCCAACAATCCACATCGCTCGGCTCGCGAGAGCTTTGTCTATGTCGTATATTAGGAGACTTTTGGATAGTGCTGGTGGACCGACTAGTAGAATGTGAATTGGTTTATCTGTTAAGATAGATTCGCGCATAAGCTCCTTCAAATCATCATATCCGATTACGTCATCGAACATGTGTTCAGTGAGCTTTTCTAGATCAGCTATGTTGTCCTGTATAGAGTCATTTACAGGCTGAGTTTGTATGCTGTCATGCATTATGCAGTGTTGTTTTGCCTTTTCTGTGAGCTTGTGAGCTTTCGTCTTGTTTGAAGAGAATGTACGCTTGACAAGGTCCATGGTAATCAGTTTGTTTATAGTTGCCTGGGCAACGCCCACCTCGTCCCATGTCCATCCAATGGGCATCCATTGTTCAGGAGGTGCAGTGTCTTCAAAATGCTTGATCTTGAGGATTGCGTTAAGAACTTTCTCGTCAAGTTGTTCCATTACGATGTGCGCTCCTTTACTCGATGTCTTTTAATATTCCGACTATTACTATCTCTTGATAGCAGAATACCTTGTTACTATCGCCCCATGAGCCGGACATTCTGCTTTGTATCTTGTTTCACCATTTTCATCAACTTCAGACATTTCGTATCCACATCTTTCGCAGTTAGATATAGGCTCATCGTACTTGCACCATAGATGAAGAAGATTACATTCTGGGCAGAATACGTCATAGATACTGGCCATTAGATACCTCCTTTACACATATCTCGCGAATTACAGCTCATTGTCTGCCTTGTATATACCATAAAGCATCACAAGAATACTGGGGATAATTCCTAGAAGCAGTAGATAATATACACTATCTACATCTCTTCCAAAACCAATACCAGCAAAGAAGAATACGATTGCTCCAATTAAGCCACCATATGCTTCTATAGCCGTACGCGATGTCACATGGCGGATTACAGATCTGATACCATTTCCTAACCATTTCCAGTAGCTCATATTACCTCTTCTCCAAGTTCAGTTTCATGAATGTATTCACCGAGTCCACTGACGTGACCGTAGTAGGTAGTACCCTTGAACAATTCAATATTTCCTCCTGCTAGCACTCTTCCTATATAAAGCATCGAAGATGGTCCTAGATAATCACGAAAATTCTTCTCACACTCAATACTGATGATAGGATTACTACCATACTTGGTCTCAAAGTACTTTGAATCACATTTGATACAGAATTTTCTTCTTATATGTGTGAACTCCATTTATTTATCTCCTTTATCTTTACTGCCTATATTTTCATTGTCCTGACTTTCATTGTCCTGATTCCTATTGTCTTGACCTCATCAGCTTCGCTCTCATATCATTGTATTTAAGCTTCTCTTCATCAGACAACTTCTGAATCTGTGCCTGCTCTTCTGCCTCAGCAAGCGTTTTCTTAGATGGACCGCGGACTCCACGTGCTTTCCGTTCTTTCTGTTGAGTACGTGCCTTTGAGAACTCTTCCCAAGTTCTGACTGCACTGTCATATAGTGCTTCAATGGATGTCAATAGACTGATATGGATTAGACCATCTATCTTGGAACGTGACCAGATTCCGATTGTGTGTCCCTGTCCGGGTACCCAATTGATGTCGCATAGGGTATCTTTGACGATACCCGAGTCTTCTGTGTCTGAGTCTTCAAGTGCTATGTGTGCCTTAGGTTTTGACTCGAATTTGGTAGGTGATTCTTGTGGTGTGTCTGTTGTGTTATCCTGATTTATGTTATCCTGATTTATGTTGTCCTTATTCACACTATCTTTGCTCATACTACTTTGATTCTGCAACTAGTCTACAGAGTAGCTCAAATAGCTCCATAAGGACTTTAGTTGCACACTCCTTTCGTGATTCAGAATCTGCTGCATTGGACCATTCAGAATATAGAGTACCTTCAGAATAACAACGGGTTCCCGAAATGAACGAGTATGGACAGTAATCACAATCACGACGCCATCTACTCTCTGCCGTATTCTCATCAGAAGCATACTGACAGATAAAGCAGTCGAGTCTCATATCAGGATACTTTCCACCGTTGAACTTCCACATCGGCCAATCTGATTTCCTTCTACCAGTACGTGCGAGCCATGCCCACAACTCGATAGATGCAATAGTTGCAGTTATGGGTGTTAGCCTTTCACTAAGAAAGTCTTGTGATAGGTATTCTACCATTTTCTTTGTTGCCTCCTGTGTTGATTTGTATCTATTATCAGATCGAATCATAGTATGATGCCATGTAATGCGATGCTATGTAGGTGGAAGCATCGGCATCAAAATGACTTCAGTATCGCTACGAATTATCCTGACGGGATCTCGCTCACCGTTTAACGTAACAACAACATTCTTTCCACCGCCAGTATCAAGAATCTCAAGCACATTTGATAACTTATCATGATTCAGCATTGTGCTGGCTTTCTCGTCTTTGAACTCAACTATGTGTGAGTACTCAGGGAATCTCATATCGACTCCCAGAGGTACTACCATTGATATCTGTATCATGTGACCGCAGGTAATATTGACATTAGCACCATCTGTCTCAAGTAGCACTGGATTTCCGCTAAACACGTTCAGTGCTTCTAGAATATGTGATGCTTTTACAAGTATATGTTCACCAGATTCAGGATCTGTAGTGACAGAGCACTTAGCCAGCATGAAACCATCACATGCTACTATAGTGTTGTCACCTATCCTCACATATTGAAGAGCCTTTCTGTAATGGTCTTCGCCGGAAGCAGCATGTGCAACCAGCATCGCGTCTCTATGAAGTATTACTTTCATTTTGATTGTATATTCTCCTTTACTTCATTTTATGTCTTGTTTTGTCTTGTTTTCAGGTGCAGTAGTCTACTCGTTGCTCAATGTTCTTCTACCAGGTATGATTCCACCTTTTGGTATATCACTAGGTGGGATCTTCTTTAGCGTATCAATCCACTCCTTTATAGCATACACGAGACAATCTGGACAATAGTGAAGAACATCAGTCGATGAGTTTGCTATATTTAGGTTGAATGCGGGACGAGCAATGCACTGATCTGTACGATCACATAAGTACAGTAGTCTACCTCGTGTCTCAACCATGTCAGAATTATCACTTGGGGAATCTACTATTACCGTCTTGTCACATCTTTCACATATGATTGCTACTTTTTCCATTTCGATCCTCCTTTATAATGCACTGTTGTTGCATACAGATACTATGAATTCTCTGTATACCACTCATTCATTGCCTGCAGTCCTTCTATCAGATCATCAATATCCTCTTCGTGGAATGTTATTCCCTTTCCGAACTGCCACTCATCTGCAGCTGATGATCTCCATATATTCTGTATGGAGTTATGTACTCTGCCTTTGAATTCAGATCGCCAGACACGTATCTTGCGAGTTTCAGATTTGACGAGTTCCTTGAAGATTACAGGTTCTGTGTTATCCTTTTTCTTAGACATCGTAGATTATTCTCCTTTTCCTTCTTTTTGTTTCTCAGCTTCTTTGATGTCAGTGTCCATGTCTTCGGGGTCTTCTACTACCACAATTCCTGTGAATATAAGACGAGCGTAGCAGGATCTGTTGTTGTGAACCCAATCTGCAGCTTCATAGAATTTGGCCTTGCTACATAGATTGATCACTCCGGTGCGACTAAGCATGTTAACTGCACCAGATTTGCGTACATGCTCGATACCATTGTATACTTCTCGGGATATTCTTACTGCCAATTGTTATCTCCTTTTCAATAAAGATGACGATCCTCAGAATTACCTCTTAGCTATCATTCTCACAATTCCGCCGATAGATAGACCACTACCGATTACGGCAATTCCTATACCTATTGCTCTAACCAGACTTGCTTGTTCGTAACTGGAAAACCAATCATGGGTAATCTTGTAGTCGAATATTCCACCGGGAACAATTACGACTGCCGAGCTAGCAAGATCCCACAAAAATATACCTAAACCAGCAAAGAACAGTCCAACTATCAGCATAAAGATGCCGAATTTCATTGTTGCTATCTCCCTTCATGTATTATTGTATGTTCGGTTATGTTGTCAACAGTCTCTTCTTGATCTTTCGATGCAGATTCTGTACACTTCTAGGTTTCCATCTAGCTCGATTACTTCACGGTGTTCCGGAAATATGTACACCTTGCCTGATCGGAGACTAACAGTGTATACTAGTCCATCGTCCTTCCTTTCACAACTGCTCAGTCCATCCTTACACAGCTTTGTTATGTTGTAAGTATCTAGAATCATATACACAGTGTCCCCATGATTAACCATGAATAAGTGTCCAGAATGCAGTGTGCTCAGCGGGATGCGATTAGGTTCTCTCTTTATGCACTTTATTCTCATTGTAGCTACCTCCTATGTTGTATCAGCGTATACACAGTTATGCTCTTGCATATACTGCAGACAGACTCATTTCACCGTCCAGCTCAATGACAAGGCAACTACTCTTGAACTTGCAAACCTGTCCATTACAAAGGTTCACTGCGTATTCAAGTCCGGCAACAGGTGTATGCTTCACTTCACTAGTATCAAGAAGCATGTATACCTTGTCGCTTTCAGGCAGTCTGAACACAGTACCCAAATCTGCTTCATCTAATGTAATCTGTTCGGGTTCAGTCTTTAAGAATCTTATATTCATTGTAGTTATCTCCTTTTATTATCTATTCCCAGTCGGTTTATTCTACCGCAGTTTTGTGTCGTATATCGAATCTATGAATCCGAGTATGGTACCTGTGTATCCAATTATGCCTTCCCATTCCAGGCAATATGTGAGCACTTCACGCTCTGTCATCAGTTTGATTTCATCGTCTTTTGAAGTATCGTCAGGTTCTACTCCAAGCGCTTGTCTCACACGCTCCATGACGTTCGATGGATACATGTAGTGTCCTCCTTTCAAGTTATTTCAAATCACTGTGTGTTTCTTCTGAGTAAGTCTCTCATCTTGTTGTATCGAGAATCTATGTCAGAATCTTGCTGAGACTGACTTGGTTGAAGTGATTTCGATTTCCTGCGCTCTGTTCTTGACACAGGAATCTGACTACCATAATCCCGTTCACTGTAAGTGTGTTTCCATCTTTCACTCAACGGGCGCAATGGAATACTGCTACCTCTGTAGGATTCTGACAGGTTCTTAACCAGATTGATTAGCACATCTTGTCTTGCTTCAATCGTTGTGGTAATTTCTACGACTATACCACACGATAATCTGTTCCAGGTACCGATCACCTCATAGTTCTTGTGAGACTTGAGCAGTTCAGCATCTCCCGGTACAGACCCACTGCAATCCACTACAAGACCAGTATCCTTATGATCAGAATCTTGCAGTATGAAGCGTACTTTCGGTCTGCGCTCATCTTGGTTGCTGTCATCCAAGCTATCAACATCTTCAACCATACATCATCCACCCAACTTCGATCTTAGACCTTCAAAGTACGCCTTGGTCTTCGCTATAGATTGTACTGACTCACTCGGAATAAGTGGCGTGTCAGGATCGTGATCCTTGTCATCATCTGGTATGATCACCGGCGTGATTGATCGGCGCTTGTAGTCTTCAAGCTTTTCAACCGTAGCATCCGATTTCCATAATAACATCTCCAACCGGTTAGGCTTGAAGACATAGAATACTCCCGGAATTCCGACAGTCTTCATCATACCGTTGTCCTGGAGTTCCTGTTTGCTTCCACAAGCATACGAGTGAGCGAGCAGTGTCCAGGTTATCCCAAGCTTCATGTTCCGAGGTACTTGCGCGATACGCTTGGAGATACCCATATATCGTGCTTCTGATATGAACTCGTCAACAGAATAGTAGTGCTCACCGACCCAGAGTAGACAGTACGGTTGGGGGAACTCTGCGGGACTGCACACTGGGCAGTATGACCACGGACTAGTAGAGCAGGTGCACTCACCTTCATCCTTAATATTACCGTGTTCACCTGCATATTTCGACCAGTCTAACCATTGGAATCCTCTGCTCATCTTTACACCTGATCCACATACTGGACAGAGCTCGAGTTTGTAGGGTATTCTGTCACAGTGGACCGGCACACCTTCTCCGCAGAGGTAGAGAGCTCCCACCTTTCTGTATCCGCAACAGCGGGGTTTCTCTACAGCCATTGTATTTGCCTCCTTTTTACGTTTCTGTATACCATATTTCCATGTTTATTTATCTATTTCTCTCTATTTCTCTAAGTGCTTCTATCTTAACCTCCACATTTTCCGCATCGAGCATAACTCCAGTTTTGGGATTTTCAACCCGTGCGGATATCACTATTTTGGCATCCCCTCTCTTCCAATTATCTGGAAGCGTGACATCTACATATGCCCATACTCTTAGAAGTCTATTCAATGTCTGTATCCTTTATGCATACTGATAACTACCGTCGCATAGATGATAGGTTACTAACGACAGTATTTATCTCAAGATGCCATTCCTCGAGCGACATCGGGATTATGGAACTGATGTCAATCTCGTCATTAAGCCACGTGTATCTATTGTATAGCTCGAGCATAGCATACACAGACATGTTGAGCTTGAGCAATTCCACGCATAGTAAGTCGAGTACAGCTCTCTCTTCCAGTTCAAGCATCCTGATACCCTTCTCTCTGTTGTCTATATTGCAGTCTTTCAATTTGTCATCTTTCAATTTGTCATCTTTCAATTTGTTATCCTCCTGTCTTGTTTTGCATGCATTACAACATCTTACACTACAGCATCATGAACATGCATACCTTACCATGCGGATGAACAGATAATTATCTATGTACTCAGTCCGCAATTGTATGAATCCTGCGTTGATGTATGACTTTATTGCTCTAGTATTCTCAGGTAACACTTTGAGGTTCACCTCATACACGCCTATCTCATGAAACGCGTATTGACAGGTCAGCATAGCTATTTCCCTACCATATCCCATGTTCCAGTTGTCGCGATTCCATATCCTCGCACCGAATTCGATGGAGTTATACCATTGTGAGTAGTTATATAGAATAGCTGCTCCAACGATTTCTTCTGTGTGAATACTGTAAGCGAGGAATGTTGTAGGATCGATACACTCACCTGCGGGAGGATCTATGATGGATATTTCAGGATCCATCGGTACAGATGCATATTGTATGATTTCGTCTGGTGTTGCAAGACCAATCCCGATACTGCTTAGAGTATATATCTTATCCATTTTGTAGTTTCCTCAGTTATCTTAAGTTATATCGGTTAAGGTCAGTGAATTCTCGATAGCATCTCTCGCATCTTGTCGTAATTAGATGCAATCCCTTCAGCGTCCGGTATTACTACTGGTGCTTTAGATTTCGGAACCTTGCGGATACATTCCACGATACCGCTCACAGTAAGGCTGTGTCCATTTTCCTTACAGTGGTTAACTGCACTGACCAGACTTTCCACTGCGTATCCGCAACCACAATGGAAAACTATCTTTATCCTGCACGGGTTTGGAGTATCATCATCGATGTCAAGTGATGGTCTGGTGTATTGCCTTGTTGGTTGTCTGGTTACAGTTTGCATGGTTGCAGTCTGCCTGGTTGTAGTCTGTCTGTTTACTGCTTGTCTGCTTTCATTCTGCTTGTTTCCGGTTGTCATTGAATTGCCTCCTCAATATTCTGATATTATGATAGACGTTACATACAGTAATTAGTATCTTGTTTTATATCATGTGTGTATTGTCAGCCTCCTTTCTTTTCTTTGAATTCATCTCTAGGTGTCACGATTGCATACATTCCTGTTCGATTTGCAATGTGAATACCGCGAGAATACACTCGTCCATGAGGCACTGTGTCAACTTGAGTATACAAGAACCCTCCTGATTCTCTTATCATGTCTTCCAGATATACTAGTGTCTTGTCGTAGTGGAACACTTGTATGTTATGTGTATCTGCAAGACAATCAAGCTCCTTAATAGTGAGTGTAGCATATTCGGGAGCCAATAGTCCATCGATCTTAGATCGCAGTTCATCAATATCTTCTTCATCAGTTGGACATATATGAAGCAAATTGCCTCTGCAATCTACTACCTCTTCCCAGTAACGATCACAGAATACACACTTATGGATAAAGTGCGTCGCTGCTGCATCTTCGATACTGGTAAACTCAGTTGTTCCAGAACCACACATTGGACACCTTTCCATAGCTGCTCTCTCTTCCAGTTTTCCTACCATGTTATTGCGTTTTAATCCTCCTTTACTGTATTCTGAGATCACTATACACTGCTATACCTACTCCTCATCCTTGTTCAAAAAGCAATCCAGGTGCAGCCCTTCAATTATCATGTGAACCGGGAGTGTTCTGCCATTAGGTAACCTAATCATTGTATCGTGATCTCCGTCATTCGCCTTGTCTATAGCTTCCTCAGCAATCGGTATGAAAGCCTGACTTATAGGCGGAAAGTGATTGTTCTGAAGATGAAAAGCTAAAGCATCCCTACGTGGGAGTTTGACTACTTGTACGTTATCATAATGGCCATTGTTTCCCATTTGTATTGCCTCCTTAATTCGTTGCATTATCTGCATATTCGGGTGGGGAAGCACACTGCAATCTGTGGTGCAGTTGTCACAAAATGCAGTCCCGTATAAAGCGATTCCTGCGGCTTACCGGACGGGGAGGCAATGGTGTAGATGGAACAAGGAACCAAACTACACAAGCAGGTCTTTCCCGGTGCTATTCCCCATATTATGCTGATGTACATCGTGTGATAGATTGTTTGCCTCCTATTGTTACTAGATAAACTGTCTACCTACTCTCGGTTCTGTTATGTATATACTCTGCAGATGTTAAGTGTCATGTCCCGGTATTGCTCAGATGGACTACTTCTTCTTCTTTGGCTCCGGAACTTCCTCTCCACCTTCCTTTGCGAGCTCCTCGTTCTGTCGAGCTATCTCTGCCTCGAGCTCAGCCTGGTACTTCTCCCTCGCCGCCTTTGCCTCGTCTTCAGGTGCCGGTACGAACCGCGCCGATCCATCCTCAAGTCTCAACTTCTTCTCGATAGTGTAGTACCCCATGGTGTTCGCGTATGGATCGATACCGACTTCCGGTCCGAACGCCTTGTTGACTGCCGACATAGATGGGTAAACTTCGCCTGTTGCGAGGTCCTTTACCGGTACAGGTTCCCTCTTGCCTCCGAATAGTCCTTTCGGCTTGGTAACGGCGTTCTTCTTCAGACCCTCAAACTGCTCAGATAGCTTCTCGAACTTGTCGATTAGCTCGAAGAGGACATCCTCAACGGTCTGCAGTTTCTGTTCGAGAGTTACAGGAGCTTGCTTCTGCTTCTCAGTGCCTTTCTCCTCGTCTGCCACTTTAGTGCGACCTCCTTTTCTTGTAGTTTCTTGTAGTTGGTATTGGTTCTTGTGTAGTATTGCATGTTGTAGTATTGATAGGGTGCAGAGTACCACAAGACCTAATCTATGTAAACAGAACCGGAGAGTAGGTAGACATCAAATATTCAATTGTTAATGTACAGTGTCAGGTTAGGTATAGTTATTCATAGTCATGCATAGTACTGGTAATTGGAATCAAGCAACATACACAATTTACGAACTTCTTGTGTCCATTATAGTATACGTTACTCGTTTTGTACACAGCTCACTCACCTCGTCTCATCGAAACTTTTCTCATACAATTTTCGTCAAACGTGGTCATACGCAGCGTTTATGGACTAGATGTTTGTCTTGAGATTATGCGGTTCCTTGGCTACCCGTTTTTCGTCTCGTCTAGCCTTCCAGTTTGCTGTAACATATATGCATAGTGCAGGGTAGTCATAAGGTATGTATTCTACAACCAGTGCTTTTCCCTTCTTGGGAGTGTTGTAGAAGAACATTGTGAAATCATCATCTACACGATATGTTGCATCTGCGTGTTTAGACTCGACAAGAAAGTCTCCCTTTGCAACCTTGTATCTTGCTGGCATTTGTCCTCCTTTATCCGAACTGTCCTATATGAATGGCAGAGTGTGCTTGTATATGCAGTGTTTCATATCCTTGCACATTTCGACAGTTCCTTCGTTTCTCGCGTCTGTATACTTGACATCTGCAAGGGATTCTATAACCGGTGTTATGAATCCACGCATAAGGCACTGTTGAAGAGTATGGTGCCAGCTGTGAAGTGGTTGGATACCGTCGTAGTTATGATCCTTATCCTCTTTTCCTTTAAGGATAAAGCTTCTGAGAGTTGTATCACCACCTCTATTAAGGAACATCTGGATGATTTCCAGTAGATCCTCTGGTGTAAGTTTGTTGACTAGTTCACTGCGTTCCTTGTGGTTCATTGTTACCTCCTATTATGATCTGTACTATATGAATGCTATTAGCACTTCTCTATTCGTATAATACTGAAATCGACCTCGTTTTTGCAGTATGGATATAGTTTCTCAGTATATATCCTTCTCCGTGCTTCTTCTTCGGTATCTGCTATTATGTGATAGACTTCTTCTACTACGTGATGGACAGCTACCTTGAAGTGAATAGGTGACTGGCTGTCCTTTTCAGTTTTGTTATTCTCAGTTTCGTTCATTGATACCTCCTGTTATGATATGCCTATGACTCGTCTACACTCTCTATCTTGAAGTCGAGACTGTTACTTCCGTATGGGTCGTAATCTTCTGTGCGCAACTTGTACTCTGCTTGTTGAGCACTGATAGCATGTATATGATACTTCTCTTCATATACATGACGTACAGTTATGGTGAACAGTCGTTCCTCTGCACTTTTCTCTTTTTCTTCTTGTTCTGACATTTTGCCTCCTTATTGTGTATACTCAGTCACATTACGTGAACAGTACCCGAATAGGTATCGACTATCAGCCGTTGTCCAGTTTTGATCTTCATGGCACCCTGTACAGATACAATACACGGTATGCCATCTTCTCTACACACATTAGCGAGATGGGCAGTCTTACCACCTTTTTCGCTTATGACTGCAGATATAATTCTCAAAGCTGGTGTAAAGTCAGGCGATGCAACTGGTATGACAAGAACATCACCCCTTTCTATCTCTGCGAGTTGAGATTCCTTTCGGATAACTCTGGCTGGTCCGTCTACAGTACTGGCTTTACTGGCTACCACGCCGGTTAGGATCATTGCCACACTCCTTTCTTGTACCGTTTTCGCTGGCGGCATTCTTTATCCATATTTCTTCTCTGTTAGTTATCGTAATCTTGCCACCACAATCACAAGGTGTAGGAACATTGATGAGTCCCCAACCAAACCATTCCTTGTGACATTGAGTACATGTACCTTTAGGTACTCCGCGTGTCATTTGTCTTGTCCTCCTTGCAGTGATTCTTCACATGCCATTTAATCACATGTTGGTTCACCACACGCCGGTTTATCACATGTTGGTTCTTCGCGTGCCGACTTGTTGTTAGAATCACGTCCACGACTATAGCCGACAAGATACCCGATAACGAAGAAGTACTTACCTATATCAACTGACGTGGCAATCACGTCTAACCTCGAAGCGATCTGTATAGGTACTCCATTGCGATTTGACAGTGCTGCTATCGCCGCGGCATTCAAATCACTGAGTGTATCCTTATTGTCTTCGATAAACTTCTCCAATTCCGGAACAGCATCGGCCATCTGTTCACGAGACTCACCAAGTCCTAGTCTACGCATGGATTCTTCCGGTATTTTCATTGTACACTCTCCTTTTGAGTAGATTCATCTTGTCCAGGTTCGGTATGTCCAGACTCGGTATGTCCAGACTCGGTATGTCCAGACTCGGTATGTCCAGACTTAGTATGTCCAGACTCGGTATGTCCAGACTCGGTATGTCCAGACTTAGTATGTCCAGACTTAGTATGTCCAGACTCTTTCAGCAGGATCTCTCCTCGATAGTGACCCTGCAGGTATCCGAGATACATTGCATTCGACACGACATGAATTACCTTAGCTATTGATTCTTTCCGCATCATCGTAACAATATCTGAATCGGTGAGACTTCTCAGTGCTGTGAGAACACTAGACTCCGCCACCACAGTTTCCACAGCAGTAGCGATAAGATGACCAATGTTTTCCTTGCTCTCTTCACAGTGGTCAATGAAGTTATCAGATACATTACGTACCCACTCTTCAGTTACATAGACGCCTAGTGTTTCAAGTACACGTACTGTAGCTTTGTCAGTATCTTCGATACAAGGTTCTTCGGTGCCTATGTCCTCTCTAGATGATTTGTAGTCCTTGTTGTCTTGTTCCACGTTTATATCTCCTTATTCTATTTCAATTCTATTTATGCTGTGTTCTACTATACTTACCGAATCACTTAACAGGTTCCTTAATACACCTACCAAGTGTATATGACAGCCGCGAAACATTTGTCACTATCCGAATAATCATGAGCATATGACGACCCATAGCACTTCCATCACCAGTATCGCGAGCGTCGACAAGTGCATCAGCTTCCTTTATGACTGAACCTACAGCTGCCGCTATCGTAGTAGCAAACCTGACATTTTCTGGATTACACATGTCTTCGAATTCGTAAGCTACCCTCTCGATTTCCTCACACGGTACGTCTGCTCCCAAAGAACAGATTAGCTCGTGAAGACTATCAATCTTATCTTTGGATATCGGCTGTCCATACTGGTCTGTATCTGCACACGTTTCCTTGTTGATATCACCGTTTCCGTTCATATTGCCTCCTCGATGCATATTTTGCTGATTATGACTCTTTGGATTTGTGTCTACGAAGCGTGATCGGTCTACGTTTCCACATAGTCAACCACTCTATGAAATGGCTTACTATATTTGTCTCGATCAAGTAGTCGCAGAGTGCTTCTTCAAGCATGTCATCACGCATATCGTCTATTGCCTGCTCGATACGGGCTCGCTTGATACAGGCTTGCTCGATACGTTCCTTGTCAGACATGGTCCTCCTTTCATTCATTTTCTTCCCGTGTATTCATTGTGTAACTAAGATTACCTTCTTGAACAATCGGTACATGCAGCTCTCGCAGTAATAGTCATAAGGTCTGTTATATCTTAGTGCATCCTCATCAAGGTATATGAGATAGCCTTCAGATATATTACCGTTACAGCCATTGCATAGGGTGACACTATCAGGAACTGATATCACTGACATTACGCCACCACCTGCTACGACATTCTGCCTGTTCTTGAAGATGTCGTTCGAGCTGTCTACCTTCCTCGCATAGATAGGCATTAGTCTGATCTCCTTTTCAGTTTCTATTCAATCTACGACCCAGCCGTCATCTATCAGTGCATCTATGCTGGAATATGTTATCTTTTCCACATTTTCCAACTGTGGTCTGATAGGACCTGCCTTCAGTTCGTACATGTTTGTTAGATACACTGCTGACCACGGTTCTCTCGATGCTATTAGGAATCCAGTACCACCATTGCTGAAGACGTCTCCTCTTTTCAATGGCAGTACAGGCCACCGCGGCCAGCTGACGGGACTGAGTATCATATCCTTGTCTGTTTTTGTATCGTACACTGTGTCACCTCCAATATCCGCGTAGTATTTCTAGATTTTGCTTCTGCGCTCTTTCGACCATGTCTTTTGTTCCCTTGCTCTCAGGTAAGTTCCTGTGGAAGTATAGTACGGTGTCCGGTTTTCCTTCATCTAGCATCTGCTGATTGCGTATCATACCAGCAGCTCTGCCATATCGAGTCCAGTTTGCCGGGAAGAACAGTACCGTGAATCCAATCTTGTTAGCTTCCTCACCAGCAAGAGTATCTGCACCTCTAGCAGCACCGTGGATGACTGTATCGTATCCTTCATCTTGCAATTTGCATAACCATGCACGGATAAGATCGCGATCAGTCCAGTTGCGGTCTCCGCATATCAAGACTCGTTTTCCCATGATGTTTTTGCCTCCGTGTTGACCCTCTGATTGCTTATTCTTATGTTGGTGTTTCTGTGTCTTGCTGTTCAATCTCCACGACATCTGAAACTGATGGATAGTTTTCTCTCCACCATAGTTTACGTGCAAGATCCTTTGCTTCTTCTCTGTCTTTTGCAGTGACGTCGTAGTAAGTCTGATTAGTTTGCTGTATCCAGACTCTATATCTCACTAGGCATCTCCTTTCACCTTCAATGCTATGATTATGAGTACAGATGGCTCATCACTCTTTGTCGACCATATCCCACGGATGTATCATCGTATCGTGCTTCAGTATATCTATGGCATATGGTTTCGTTGGAGGCAATCCCTCAGCTTCTCTCCACACAAGGAACAGACAACCGGCAAACAGCTTCAGCATCTTTCTCATTGCCATGTTGTGGATATGGCCTTCGCTCTTGATGCCTTCAGGTTCGTATCTCTTACCTTCAGCATTCTTAGGCAGCTGCTCAGCCGGAACTATCTTGCATCCTTCATTGATGAACCTGGTAGTGTACTTATCCTTCTCTTTCAGGTAGTATGCCGAAAACTTCGATAAGGTAACAGTTCTGAATGTGGCATCAGCACATTTGTGCTTTGGAATTGAACTTTGTCCTACAAGTTCACCACACTTAGAACACTTATGGCGAATACTAGTCTTCAGCAGTGAACTGCCAAGTCTCCACCACATTGTTCTAAGATCGGCGTTGTATCTGAGTTTTTCTCCTGATACCTTCCTCATAGCCTTATTGTCCTCGTCAAGGCCGAATCCGATATACGACCACACACCTGAGATAGTACTCGCATAAGGCAAGTCCACCAATTCCATATCACCGGTTGCTTTGTTCTTACGGTATCCTTTTTCCGGCTTGATTCTTATACCGCTGATGCACTTGCCGATGTTCTCTTTTCCGACGCCTCTTACTTTACTGAACCAGTGGTACGCCGGATGGTCACAGATTATTCTCGAGATACGACCTTCTATCCAGTGTTCGATTTCGAGAAGCTTGTCTCTTGTTTCCTCAGAGTCTATGCAAGTTCTGTCTTGTAGGTCTAGATGGGATATCCTTATATCTAGACTGACTCTCTCACGCTCGATTGCAAGCTCTGCATCGACGAGGTTTGATAGTACTCTGGTACTGCTCTCAACATGTCCATTGTCAGAAGTGGTTGATGCACTGCGCTTCGGTTTTCTTGTCTTTGTTTTCAATTCTTTCACTCCTTTTCTTTCTATTTTGTTCTGTTTTGTTCGCTTCCCTCTGTTGGTTTACTTCTATTGAATGGCTCGCTTCCCACCATTGGTTTACTTACAATTAGTGACTCGCTCGGCGAAAATGGGTTACTTGCCTTTCATGACTCGCTTCAATATCCTGGTTTACTCATAGTATCTGACTCGCTTGTTGACCATGGTTTACTTTCATTGCATGGCTCGCTTCTTGACTATGGTCTACTTTGCTTAATTGACTCACTTTCGCTCACTGGTTTACTTCCTGTCCGTGGCTCGCTCTAAATGAGTGGTTTACTATCATTCTATGGCTCGCTCACAGTATGCGGTTTGCTTTTGAACAATGACTCGCTTGCTGACTGTGGTTTACTTGGGGTCCATGACTCGCTCTGTCTATGTGGTTTGCTTATCACCCCAGGCTCGCTATAACAACGTGGTTTACTCGCGTTCCATGACTCGCTCTCTCCCAATGGGTTACTCAAGTGGGTTGGCTCGCTTTCTGGCAATGGTTTTCTTTGGATAGAAGGCTCGCTCAGCCAACGTGGTTTACTTCTTTCTTGTGGCTCGCTTGCACCAATTGGGTTACTCATAACCTCTGGCTCGCTCCAAGAGTCTGGTTTACTCGCGATCCATGACTCGCTTCTGTCCTTCGGGTTACTTTTGGGACACGACTCGCTCTGAACACATGGATTACTCATATGTAGCGGCTTGAACATCATTCAATCCCATGTAATAACATGTAATATTCTATCACCGGTATTCTACTGTGACTATCTTGTCGACTAGTTCCATCTCTATGTCACACTCGCTGCACCTGAAAACGTATTCATCAGAAACCATGAAGTAGTCACCGGCATTGCCGGAGTATTCAGCGCCACAACTTGGACAGTGCAGGATTTTCCTGTCATCAGTAAGTATCTGGTCTTTCATGTTGGATTTGATTGCTCTCATGCTGTCGCTCCTGTATTGTTGTTCTTCTTGGACTTAGGTTTCCGGTGCTTCCTGATGACCATGTTGGGACTGCCTACACGTCTACGATAGAAATCCAGTATTTCATTTGAATACTCAGGTCCGACTCCCCAATTTGTCCTCGCTACTGCAATCCCAAAGTCACGTACATCCTTCACGAAGCTTGAACAGTGCTTATTCAGCCACGCCTTCTTCTCTTTGCGATTTCCGTATGGCATTTCAGGATATTTCTTCACCTTTCCCATTTAGTTGCTCCTTTCATTTCATTTTCACTGACCTTCGGCTTAAACCTCAGAAACGACACTCCATTGATACATATCCATACAC